>Ga0099825_1004100_pt1 | contig 19200 bp, 9 predicted proteins | sample SiratroredBW_FD_76838 | JGI IMG/M metagenome (GOLD analysis project Ga0099825, IMG submission 76838) | Root nodule microbial communities of legume samples collected from California, USA - Siratro red BW | ecosystem: Host-associated > Plants > Roots > Nodule | place: USA: California | collected... | reverse complement strand
TCATTCAAGAAAATAAAAAAATAAAAAATAAAATTTAATTAATTAAAAATATACATAATCATCAAAAAAAATAAAAAAAAAAATATAAAAAATTCAAAAATACATATAATTTAAAAAAAAAAAAAAAAAATAAAAAAACAAAATTTAAAAAAAAAAAAAAAAAAAAAAAAGCAAACAAAACCTATGTCTCCATACAGTATTATATGTTCATACCTTTTGAGATCACTTGTTTCGGTATTTGAGATAGAATTGCATTTCAGACTATTTCGCACCTAAAATGAAAATCATATAAAACTGCTGTATGAATTAAAAGAGCACTGATAACATATTTTCTCATACTTTTTTAATAAATAAAATTTATTAAAAATTATAAGAGGTTCATTGAATAAAATGCGAAGTTCACAATTTTTTAATTCACGTTTAATAATTTCAACGAAGAGGATAAAATGTGATTAAAAATATCTTATCAGTAAGGACAATATAACTGCTTGAAAATACAGAACTAAATTATTTCACTTCAAAAGCAGAAACAGACAATTCTTAATACACAACAACAACATCAACAACTAAAGCAAATTTAAGTAACTAACATTATTAGATGTGTTTTGCATTGCCCTCTGTGATGTTCTCAAGTGGAACTCCTGAAAAGCAAAAGTCAAAAAACATAATAAGTACTAACTCACTATATTCCACTAGAGTTTGATGCAAAAGAAAAGATACAACGTGACAAAAAAGTTATTAATTACTTGACATTGAGTTGGTCGTGATGTTTTGGTCTTAGACAACATTTGTGTCGGACCCTCCAATATCTGCCATGTCAAAAAGTTAATATAAAAAGTATGCATTTACATGCTGCATGATTGAGTGCTAATTAGTTTCTTCCCAAAGTACAAACTGAAAAAAAGCATTTACTTTTTTGTTAAAGGGTTTTGCTTTAAGCTCCTGAGAACTTGATTGTGTAGGTCCATCAGATTCAGCACTGGTTTTAGACCTGTTAAAATGCACAACACAACAGTTTGTTATGTTGGATATGTGGTTTATTACTAAAATGTAACAAAACCATGATGAGAAGTAGTTGATATATACCTGTGTCTATGTGCCCTGAGGGCTGTCACCAAATTAGGTTCTTTAGCAATGGTAACATTTGATTTAGATGCTGAATTGGCAGCAGGGTGATCAACCTGCATCATAATTTCAAGAGAGTTATATTATTCTTGTAATAATTTTTATTTCTCTTTTTTGTATAAATTTTATAAGAAGAAATTATATGAATACCATTTCTAATTCAAAATAGATAGGCATAGACATGCACCAATTTTGTTCTTGTATGAAAATAGAGAAATTCTCAAACAACAAAAAGATGGTTGATTACCTCCTTAGTCTTATGTTTAAAGAGAATGTGATGCTTTAATCGAGCAGCCTGTCATGAATAACAGAAAAAATAAACAACTGAATCAATATTAACTGCAAACATCTCAAAAAAATGCAAAGCATATATTTGCTAAATATCAGTTTTTCATCGAAATTAATCCAGATTAAAATAATTTCTAGAAAGAATGCAATCTAACAAAAGAACATAGTTTTCTTAGTTGAAATAAAAAGGTAGATTTCATCATGAAATTAAGGTATTGTGAGAATTGAGAAACAAAGAGATGCACTAATTGTAAGGACTGCAAAATTGTATTAAGCTAAAGTTAAGATTCAAAAACTTAAGAAAGAAAGTTAATAAACTATAGTATACCTTACGCAAGTAACCAGCTTCGAGCTTTTGCCTTTTGGTTAATTGGCAATCTGTGGAAGAAGAATTCTGTCTCTGAAACCTGATGAGATTAGATAACAGAAGAAGACGTGAACAACAAAGGAAAGTAACAAGAAATGGATAAAACAATTTTTCACAATGGAAAAGACATAAGAAAAAAATGTCTTGTTATATTATTCATATTAATATGATAAAATGCCGAATGATGACATCAATATAGCTTGTAAGATCTTGCAACAGAGTGAACAATCAATCTGCAATTTTTTTTTATGAAAAGATGGATGAGAGAATCCACAACAATGTGAATGTTTTTATTGTGTCATTCAATATTGTCATATATAATAAGATTATCAATTAGAAGAAGTTAAACTCAAAAAGAAAGTGTGAAATACATAATTGGACTAAGTATGATATTGTTCATCATCAGCAGAAAATCAGGAGGTGAGAAATAACTGACACCTGAGGGGCTCAGGGCTCTGAAGCTCTGAAAGATTCTTCTGTTTGGCCAAATGACTTGCTGTTGGTTTCATGAAAGAGAAATCTTTACCTTTAGATGAACTTGACTTGCTGAGAGGCTTTGTCTTACCATTTGACGAATCTTGTGAAAAAAATAAACATATAATCAGCTTTCAAAACTAAACGAATAAATCATTAAAAGTTAAAAGAATGGCCAACAAAGTAAGGATCTAAACATTGTGCCATCAATTTAACAGCAATGTAGATCGTATGAAAAACCTTACCTGTGCTATTATCCTCATCAACATCTGAACCTTGTTCTTTCTCTGTGCCAGGACTACAGTTTCCCCACCTCATCTTCAAGAGAAACGCTACACACAATGCAATCTTAAACATTCAATCAAACCACTTTTTTTCATTTTGAAAAACATTCAATCTTAATGCAACGATCAATCACACGTGGCCATGCATAATAAGTTACAACAACAACAACAATATGAATGATCAAGATGACAACTAAACTCATCCAATGATTCATCATCTTCAGACAGAAGAAAAAAACAAACTCAACCCATTTCTCCAAACACGACAAAAAATAACAGCGTCCTTTGATTTTGATGAAAGGCTTACGTGAAGGTGGATAACTCGGGGCGAATTCAAACCATTGCTCTGCTTCGGAATCGTCCCAAGCGGTCTCTTGGCGCGTGAAAACGAAGAACTGAGGCGCGTCGAATTCGTAATCACTGTCAATCTCGTGACCCTCGCAAAGAGGCGCGTATTCAACCTCGATCGTCTCGAACTCTTCTTCCATGACACCTTTCTCTCTCTCTCTCTCTCCCTATCTATCGGTTTTCTTTTCTCTCTCCAGAGCCTAATGACCCGTGATCAATGCACGGGCACTATGCTCATACCCAATTCAGATTCTGAATCAAGTTTTGAAATTTCAACAATTCACCAACATGGGTCTTCCTCGTCTGGCTCAGAACACGCGAGGGCCAACAGAAGTTACGAAATTGAAAATTGAGATTTTTGGCCTGGAATCCCGTCACCTCCTCTCTCGTTTCTGGGAAAATTCCTGGATTGATCGATTTTCCCGGAAACGAGAGAGAAAGTTAGGAATTGAAATCAGTTAATTAGAGTTTAGAAGTTTTGTTTGGTTGTTAGTGTTGTTGCATTGATTGAGTGCTGTGTGAGAGCGCAAAAATTGAAGGGGGAATGAAGAAGAAGATAATGGCGAAGATTTGGTTGGTGAGAGAAGGGAATGGCGGAAAGAAAGAGAAGAACAGAACAGAACAGAAGAAAGAAAAAATAGTTGAAGAAATGGTGTTGGGTTGGTTGGTTTTGGTTTTATATATGGCGCCTAAAGTAAGAAGAACCAGTATTACCAATTTTGAATTTTACAACCATTTTATGAAGAAGATGATGATGTAAAATATGGTTAACTTTTATTGGAAAAAAGCAAATTATGAAAATATATAAAGTTATATACTTTTTTTATACATAATTGAATATTGAAAAATCTTAGGTACTTGTAGTTTTATGCTAAAAATATATAATATTTTAGTTTACAGAATAGTATGATTGATGTGATATTTTGCAGGTTTAATCTTTTATTTATTGTTTGATTCTTGGAAATTAATTCCAATAAATTAGTTTTAATTCATGTTATTCCTATTAGAAAAGTCCCCCTGCTTAAATTGTAACGGAGTTTCTGTCATGATATTTTCTGGTGGTTTTCCCTATATTGAAAATAATAAGTTGTATGTGAAAGTATAAAACAGTTTAATATTATAATCATAAACATTGAGTACAAAAAAATTGTAATTGATCATAAATACAAAATTATTTTACAATTCATGTGTCATCGTCAAATTATTTCTGATATTAATTTAATTTTTTAACTTACAGAATGAATCCCAAGATACCTTTTTCATAAATTTACTTTTTAAAAAATGGTATTTTTATTGATTTAGATTTTTTGAAAAATAATAAATTAAGGAATGCATGCAGAAAGAAATAAAATATTATGTTTAAATAAGTAAAAATTGAATTTTCTAAATATTTTGCAGTACATGCTGTTATATATGCATATATAGGTGGATCGTGCTTGTCTAAATGTTCATTAATTTAATTGTACATGTACTATTGTTAGGTCACGGAACAGATTGTACCTACATGTTGACTTTTGTCACATTTGATATGGTCAAAATTCAATATATTTTAACTTTGTATCATTTTTTTTCTCAACAAATATCATTATATGCTACATTTCATTTCTTACCTGAAAATTTTAAACAGTAATTATCAAAATCAAATTATATAAATTTTTCTTCAAACATCTCAGTAAAAATGGTGGATTGAATTGTTCAGAAATTATCATTTTAGTCTTCTTAAAAAATGAAAAGTCAATTTAGTGTTTAAATGTATGAAAAATACAGATTGACTCTTGAATATTATAGTTTAATAACAAAATGATTTCTGATGTAATGTTAATTTGATTATTAAAATTATAATTTAATAATAAAATATTATGTGATCTTAACTATAAAAGTTGTATATATTTTACATTAATATTTGAATCAGAAATTTTATTTTTCTTTAAAAGACTAAATTGAGAGTGTCATATCTATGATTGATGATGAATTTTAAAGAAGACAACATATGTGGAAACAAACATGAAAAAGTTGTTTATGTTTAAAGAGGAAAGAAACATGGATTTTCAATCTGAAAATAAAAAAAAAAAAAAACTTTAAAAACTTTCCAGATTAAAAAATATATTATGTTTATCACAGGAAACAAGTTTGGTTTCTCTTTCATGAATTGATGAAGTGAAATTGAAGCAAACATGTCCCACTTCATGTTTTGGCTCTTAGCTAAGGGAAAGTTGCATTTGTCTGAGTCATTTATGACAACCCTAAGACATGGGTTTTTGAAATTTAAATGGTGATATACAAAGAAGAAGAAGGAGGAAGATTTAGGGTTAGAAAAACACAACATGGTCCTTTTCCTATGGCTTCATAATGCAAAATTCTAAACCACTTGTTTGTCTCTACGTGGAAAAAATGGCTTTGCCATGCAGTACGGAAAGCCATGTTACGATGTCACAGTGTGGAAGCTTTCTTCTTAATGTCTACAAATGGATGCACGTTACAATTTTGTCCTAAGTATTATATTTTCTATATACCTTGGTAAAGGACAAATCTGTCATTTTTGTCAGAACCCAAACGCTCCTTCCAATTCAAAATGCACAAATGATGGAAGTGAACTAGGGTTGTCAATTCATGCCCCTCCATTTATTATGGCTTAATTTATAGGAAGAATATGAGAATCCAACTATAGAACCAAAAGGTCATTCATAAGCATAGAACCAAAAGGTGATTTATATGCATGTTTTTGTGAGTCCTATGTTGCTACTTAAGTTACTAAAAACTTTATTTTGATGTTAATAATTCATTTGAATTTCTTCATCTATCTTGTTTCTTCTTCTTCTTTTCTTATTCTTACCTTATTTTTGAAGGCTCTTCAGAGTTCATGATGAAGAACAATTCTCCCATGTGGAGTTCTTCTAAAAACAGTTCTTGAACTGAAAAATCCAACTAAAATCCAGCAATAGAGATTGTTTCAAGAGTTTAATTAAATTATTTTGTAACTTGTTTATAATCCCATATGAAGATAAACTGCTTTGAAATTGTTTCAGTATGATCTTAAATTTGAGTTGTTGATTGAATCATGATTGTCTAAAATAATAAAATTAATTGGAGTTATTATGGTTAATGAATAGTTAATAATATATTATTTTTTCTTGATATAATATATTTTGTCCTAAGTGTTATATTTTCTATATACCTTAAGTGAATCTGGGCCTCACAATATGAGTCCAATTAGGGCTAAATGTTAAAGCAAATCTCAATTTAAAAATTCAATAGTTGTATGGTGGAATTCAAGTGCTTCATGTGCAATTGGAATTTGAGGTTTTACCACATGATGTCACCGTGTTTGACGGTACTTAGGTTTTTAACAAAACAATTGGGTTTTGACGGACCAATACCACTTGTACCTCCATAAGTTTTAAAAATATCAAAATTACTTCTATAAAAATAATCAAAAGAACCTTTTGTTTTTTATAAAAAAAATTATAAATTGAATGGTGGCCATCTGATTCACAATTCCAAATGAAAATGTAAACTGGATAGCACTCTATCCGATTTATATTTTGAAAAAAAAATTGTAAACCAGATGGGAATGTGAATCGGATGGCCTCCCATCCGGTTTACATTTTGATTTTTTTTCCAAAATATAAATCGGATGCGGGGCATTCGGTTCATACGAAGTTCATCTTCTCCGATGCAGATTCTCCGTCGACGGCAACCCAATCATCAAATTAACTATCTTAATTATCAATACCACTCACAAATTGCTAATAAACATAAAAAAAATTACTTTTCACTTGTTTAAAGCTTTAATTCAGATTGAAGCAAATACACAGCTTCTCCTACTAGATCTGCGATGCGAACGTAGCAGATTCTCGCCCACACGCACAGATCACTTTTGTTGACGGTGAAGGTGAAAAACATATACGATGACTGAACTGGATGTTAGAGTAAAGCAGTGAATCGAATGCAAGCAAAGGAAGAATGAAGCGCTTAAAGCGGATAAGAGTAGTTAAGAAGGTAAATGGGGATATATTTTTTTGACCCATTTAATTACTAGCCTTTCTCTTTTATAGTTTGACTGATGGACTGTTTTTTCCTGCACTTTCAAAGGTTCTTTCAAGCACCTCCAAACATTTATATAGGCTAAATTGTTCCCTCATAACTCTAAAGCCTCAATTTTCCAACACACCTCCACTGCTTGTTGCCACCTCCAACGCATTTATAATGATTTCATTTGTTATTGTATTATTGTCATCGCCAGTTTGTTTCCCTCTGTCTACATACTTCATACTTGTTAATTATATAAGATAATGATGATTTATTGAACATTTTGTGGTTGATCTAGGTAGATTATGTGATTTAGGAGTATTTTGTAGAATTTTTAATTTTTGTTCTCAATAAATTTTGGAATTCACTGTTCCAAAACTATTTTTTAAAATTTATTGATAATGAAATTAATAGTTCTGAAATCAACTATTCCAAAATTGTTATCTAAATATGAAAGACAGTCTCAGAAAGTCTATTTTAAAATTATTATTTTTATTGTCATATAGTTTTAGAATGAATTAACAACCCATTCTATTTTTTTTTTTCAAAAATTAATTCTGAAAATGGAATTGACTTTCATAACTGTCCATTTCGGATAAACATAGAGGTATAAGCGTCTTTTCAAGCGGAACACTTTTGAAAATTTTAAAAAAATGGAAGTGTCCGAATAAACCTTTAACGTGAGGAAGAAGCACTCTTATAGTTTTTGTGGGTTGTACGCTAACTATAAAATGTGTGTATAAAAGTAAAAAAAAAAAAAAAAGTTTTGGATCCATTATCTTAGCCATATAATCATAAGCGACATCTCATATATCACATTTATATACAAACAAATATTTATGTTACCACAAATATAATAAAGGATATTGATATGAGTATAGGAATCATGTTACGCATCATCTTATTCTTATATATTTATTTTGATATATTGATTTATAAAATTTATTTAATAATTTAATATTGATGAATAGCTTATATTATTTTTATTTATTGTACAATTTGTATATTTTATATTCTAATTGGAGTAAACTATGAAAAAAAAAACAAAATATATAAAATGTTAAGATTTCTAAACTAAAAAATAGCACACAAAAAATTCTTTAACAAATGTAATCCTACTTTTTATTGCTAATGAAGATATGCAAGAATAAGATCAATTATAGTCACATAAGTGTTTTCATAAACATTTTTGTAATTTTAAAAAATTATATAATTTGAAATAGTTTTTAAATATAATTTTGTTTGGTTTTTTAAAAAAAAATAAATATTTTAAGAATTACATTAATTGTGTATATTTAATTAACGGTAATTATTATAGGAGGAGAGTGCAGTAGACTGTTAACATTTTTGTAAACTTTTATTATAATAAATTATGGTGACTACTTTTTTATTTTTTAATATTTTTTATCATATGGCGTTGTGATTATATAATTTATTTTTAATATTTAATAAACTTAGACTTAACTAATATGAATATTAATTTTTTATTTTTATTTTTATTCAATCCAACTCTAGTTAAATAAACATTAATTTTATTTATTTTTAATATTTATTTAAATTAACTAACTAACATTAATATAAATATTTTAAATGTAAGTTTATATTTACTAAGTTAACATTAATTTTATAATTGTGTTTGTATATAACTTAAAATAAAGATTTTAGATAAATCTTAACTTGTGATAGAAAGGATCCTGATTTCACACATGTAAGGAGTGATTATAAAGATATTTGACGCGTCACAATTGACCACCATCATTCACATCACACGGTGAGGATCTACCCATTTCATCTATGTGACATATCTCACAATTTGTTCCTCAAGATAAATTTACATATTCATTTTCTTTAATGAGTTCTTTTTTCTTAATTGGAATATTTAAACTTTAACTTTATTCTAATTGATTTTTAAATCTACTATTTTTGAAAATAAATATTTTAAATTTGATTTGATTCCTTACGCCAATTCATTTTTTACAATGTTGGAATTGACCTAATTCATAAATAAATATAAAGAATAGAAATTTACAAGAAATAAAATAATAAAAATATGAAAATATTTATTTTATTTTGAATGTTATTTATAAAAATAAGACAACTAAAGTGATTTAGATTTAAAATATAACCAATTTTGATTGGTTTCTAAATTTATTAATCTTTTGAATTACACTGGTTTCATATTAGAAAACAGTGGCACGCGTATAATTTATTCCTGATTGGTTATAAGGGCACAAAATTATGTTAATAGAAAATGATTGGAGGGATTCATATTTAATGATATGTGTTAAATTCACAAAATTGGAAGAAAAGCAATCAATACTCGTATCTAAAATCAATTTGATTTTTTTAAACGAAACACACGTTACGCTTTATCATTGATTTTTTTCATAAATAAATACTTATATTCAATGTTATTATTAATTAGTTATTTAAAATATTTTTATGGGGTTTAATATTTTCACTACACTATATTTTTTTAAAATTAGGTATGTAATAATTTAAATTATAAATTAATTTAATTATTAATTAGGTATGTATTATAAATTTTCATTTAAAAATTATAAAAAATGGATTATAAATAATTTAATTATTAATAAATTATAAAAATAATAATAATTTACTGATAATTAATTATAAATAACTATTAATTAAATGGATTAAATGAACATTTAATTCATTTCAGTATCGATAACTATCATTTAATGAAATGCATTAATTAAACCCTTTAATAATAGTAGTTCATTTAAATAGTATTTAATTATCAGTAACTATTATTTAATTACTATAAAAATGATCTACTTACCAATTAATATCATTTAATTAAATGGTTTAATTTCTTATAATTATCTGTAAATTATCAGTTTAATTTTTTATATTTTACTAATAATTAAATGATTTAAAAACTTTGATAAAATATATTAACAATATACTCATAATTTTATATAAGTATTACATGAATATTTATTTTATTAATAAAATAATATTATTATTATTTCTATTTTTAATATTAAACCATTTAATAATATGATTATTTCTATTTTGTTAATAATATTATTAAATTATTTAACTAATATTTATTTATAAAAAATATTTTAACAATTTTATTTCATTTCTACTATTAATTATTTATATATATTTTTTACAAATTAAAAACCATAAAATTTAATTCAAATAACATTTTATAACTTTTTTTAATTTGAATCTATTATAAAAATAAAAATAAATAATTTATTATTTTTTCATCTTAATTTTACATTAATTTAGCCGTCATAATATTTTACTATAACTCTCATTTCATGCATATTTTGAAACTTGAATTCAGTGGTATCCCTGTTTTGAATGCAGTGGTATCCCTGTTTTAAATGGTTGTCTAAGAATTTATTTTTCTCCATACCATAAACCATAAATAGACTAACTCATTACCAGCACATTTTCTCAAAATCCACCAGTTATCACAATTTTGAAGTAGAAGCCAATGACGAGTTTTCTGAATGGAACCATTTCCTTCTGGTTCTTCATTCCTGTGCTAGCATTCTTCATCTTGCTACCCTTTCCCACCATATTCAATCTTCTGTCAAAACCGAATTCCAAATCAGCAAAAAACGTACCTCCATCTCCTCCAAAGCTTCCAATAATAGGAAACTTACACCAACTTGTTGGCCACATTCACCAAACTCTCCATTCCTTGGCTCAAACCTATGGCCCTTTGATGTTGCTTCACTTTGGGAAGGTGCCAGTTCTTGTAGTCTCAAATGCTGAAGCAGCACGTGAGGTTATGAAAACTAATGATCACATTTTCTGCAACAGACCACATCGTAAGATGTGTGATATCATCATATATGGTTCCAAAGATGTGGCATCTACTCCATATGGCAGCTACTGGAGGCAGATAAGGACTATTTGTGTCTTGCATATTCTCAGTCCAAAAAAGGTTCAATCTTTTCGTGCAGTGAGAGAAGAGGAAATCTCCCTAATGATGAAAGAGATTAAACAGTGTTGTTCTTCTTTGATGCCTGTGAATTTAACTTATTTGCTTACTAAAGTCACAAATGACATAGTGTGTAGAGCTTCTCTCGGAAGGAGATACAGTGGAGAAGCAGGGTGTAACCTTCGGGGGCCATTGAATGAGATGATGGAGCTGGTGGGTGCTCCAGTTATAGGGGACTACATACCTTGGCTTGATTGGTTGGGAAACGTTAATGGAATGTATGGTAGGGCAAAGAGTGTGGCCAAACAGCTTGATCAAATTTTTGATCAAGTTGTTGATGAGCATGTAAGTAGGAGAGGGCATGATGGTGACCAGGAGGAGAATGATTTGGTGGACGTTTTGTTGAAGATCCAAAAGGAAAACACAACGGGGTTTCAGATTGATAGAACAATCATAAAGGCTTTGATCCTGGTATGCAAGATTAGAACAATCTGATAGACAACTACTCTACTTTCTAACTTAATACAATCTTTACTTTAACCATCATGTAGTTGAATCCTTAAGTTTTGTTTGGTTGGAAGAACTTTCTAATTTTTAATTACATTTTTGCAAATCTTTACAAATCTTTTCAAATCTTTTTATATGAGCGGAATCTCATCGATTCAACCAAACACAATCTTAAAGTCAGATATAATGTGAGAAAACACTAAAAGTTATAGAGATTCACAAACTAGGAACTAAATCAAAGGTTTGGTGAAAGTTTTAAGATAAGGTGACTAGCTTCTACAAATCTTAAAAATCAAAGTGGTTTACTCTTGAATATTGTTTGTCTAACATTCATACAATATTAGAAATGATCTCTTTGATTAATATACTAATTGGTGAATTCATTTGTGTTTTGGTGAATGATGTCCGTTTCATTTGATATATTATGGATATCACTTCATAATATTGCACTAAGTTTTCTCTAATATCTCTCTAGCAAAAGTTATATATATATATACTTTTCATGCAGTGTGTGATGGGTATTTGTTTCAGGATATGTTTGTTGCAGGTACTGACACCAGCTTCTCAACCCTAGAGTGGACAATGACAGAACTCTTAAGGCACCCAAATGTGATGCAGAAGTTAAAAAGTGAGATAAAGAATGTGGTTAGTGGTAGAACTCACATAACCGAGGAAGATTTAAGTAGCATTCATTACTTGAAGGCCGTGTTTAAAGAAACTTTTCGATTACATCCTGTAGCTCCCTTGTTGCTTCCAAGGGAATCAATGAAAGATGTGAAAGTGATGGACTATGACATTGCAGCTGGCACACAAACATTAGTCAATGCTTGGGCAATTGGTAGAGATCCTTATTATTGGGAGAAAGCTCAAGAGTTTGAACCAGAGAGATTCTTGAATAGTTCAATAGATGTGAAAGGACATGATTTTGAACTAATACCATTTGGAGCAGGAAGAAGGGGTTGTCCAGGAATAACGTTTGCCAAGAATGTGATGGAGCTGCTCCTAGCAAACCTTGTTCACCAATTTGATTGGAAAGTGCCTAGTGGAGTGGTGGGAGATCAGACACTGGACATGACTGAAAGTATAGGGTTGTCCAATCACAAAAAATTCCCTCTCATTGCAATTGCATCCCATAATGAATAAGCAGTGTATGAAGATACTAACTTCAAAGGAAAACAATGGAATCTACTCTCAATATTGTAGTAATGAATAAATGAGCTTACTTTGTGTTGTTCTTTGGCATGCTAGATTGGGTCATTCTGTTAAAGATAGCGAAACAATCTTTGGGATGCCGTTAAGCTCTAAGTGTTGATTATTACGGTAAAATTTATGCTTCTATATACTATTTTATATGTAACATTTGCATACAACGGAAAAGAAAGATCTTTTAATATATTCCAATGATAACTCTTTTTATAAGTAAAAATATTTATACTAATATCAAATTAGTGTTTGTTTAGACAATGTTAATTGAAATAAATATTAAAAATTTATCTAAACACAGTCATAAATACCTTAACTCATACTCTTAATAAATTGAATATATAAAATTAAAGTTTATGCATGATTATTGCTTGACCAGCTAAGAACTAATCTTAAAAAACATAATAGCGATTTGTTTCTGAAATAATAATAAAAAGTAAATAAAAAAAGAGTAAGTAATACCATCCAGCACACACTTATCATAATCAAAACTTAATTTCCATAGTATTCTTTTTCTCACCGTGCTTTTCTTTCTTTGCGAGATTGCTGAAGAGAGAAAAGTAAATCGAATTAATGAAAGAATTGAATTGGATAAAGTGTGAAGTGTTCCACAAATCTGAAGTGTTCAACAACATCCCCATTCATTTTATAAATAAAAATCATTATGACATTCCCACACGTCAATCTCATTATCAGAGTCTTGACATTGCACTATAGAAAGTTAGCTTCACTTCTTATAGTTCACTCGCTCGTTCAAAGAAAAGGAAAATGTTACTCTTGACCCTATTTCCATTTCACACTCTTATACGTGTCACTAGGCCCACCAACAAAAGAGAGAATGTGTTTACTTTTGTTGTATACAGAAAGATAATTTCGTTAATTTTGTCAATTTCATCAAAGTGGTTAGTCGTGTACATCTAAGTGGTTAGCTACGTTCATAACTCCGATACCCATATTAAATCACTGCCTGTGAGTTATTTCAACCTTAAATGACTTGTTAGTCCTTTACATCTAAGTGGTTAGCTACGTTCATAACTCAAACACCCATATTAATCAGTGCCTCTGACTTATTTCAACCTTAAATAACTGATTAGTGGTGTAAATCTAAGTGGTTAGCCACGTTCATAACTCCAGACACCCATATTAAATCACTCTGCTTGTGAGTTTTTACAACCTTAAATAACTGGGTTAGTTGTGTACATCTAAGTAGTTAGCTACATTAACTATGACATGACACCCATATTAAATCACTGCATGTGAGTTATTCCAACCTTACATGGTTAGTTGTGTATCTCTAAGTGGTTAGCTATGTTCATGACTCTGACACCCATATTAAATCACTGCCTGTGAGTTATTCCAACCTTAAATAACTGGTTAGTCATGTACATCTAAGTGGTTAACTACGTTCATAATTCCGACACCCATATTAAATCACTGCCTCTGAGTTATTTCAACCTTAAATAACTGGTTAGTCGTGTACACCTAAATGGTTAGCTACGTTCATAACTCTGACACCCATATTAAATTACTGGTTGTGAGTTGTTCCAACCTTAAATAACTGGTTAGTCTTGGACATCTAAGTGGTTAGCTACGTTCATAACTCCGTCACCCATATTAAATCACTACCTATGAGTTTTTCCAACCTTAAATATCTGATTAGTCGTGTACATCTAAGTAGTTAGCTACGTTCATAACTCTGACACCCATATTATATTAGTGTTTATCAATTATTCCAACTTATCAAGGTGGTTAGTCGTGTGTATATATAAGTGGTTAGATACGTTCATAATTCTGACATCCATATTAAATCAGCACCTGTCAACTATTCTAACCTTATCAAAGTGGTTAGTCGTGTACGTATAAGTAGTTAACTACGTTAATAATAACGACACCTATATTATTCATTATATTTACCTTTTTTATATTATTCCTGGTTGTTGTCAATCCTATGATACACTAACTTAATTTATAAAATTAATTTATAAAGTCAAAATTGTATTTTAGCTATAATATAATTTTATTTTTAAAAAATTAACATGAGATCATAAATCAGGACGGATTTTCATCAATTAGAAAATTATTGGAATTAATTTTAAAGTTAATTGTATCTTATTGAAAAAATAATTTTAAGGAATTAAAATTAAGTTACAAATAAATGGTAATGACTAAATGAACTTCACCTTTCAATTGTGTTTGCGCTGCCACTAATGATAATGAGCTATGATTAAATACACACATAAAACATGTTCCTTTGACTAATTATAGTTTAATTTTAAAACATATAAGTTTATAATACAGATACAAATAAAAAGAAACATTCTATATACATGAAATATTTGCAATCATATATTTCTTAATAATAATAATAATAATTAATGAGAAAAAAAATTAAATAATCAAAATGATAGGACAAATGACTACATATAATGTTTATTAAATAGTCACACATAAAATGGTAAAGAAAACATGTTCTTATTAACATATAAAAAAAATCACCTTCTTCTAAGTAACTCACATTTTCTAAAACCCATAGTGTATTTATTATTTAATCATTATTATTTCTCTTTTTTATTCTTTAAAAATATTAGCGAATGTGTACTCATATTTTTTCACATGATAATTTTTTTTATGGTAATTATTATAATAAACAAAATTATTAAATTTATAAAAAATATGTTAAAAAGGTCATTACAAATAAATAATTTATAAAAAGAGTCTACTTTTTAAGAGTAACAGATTATCATATAGACATAAAATTTATCTTTTTTCTTTAGTTATTAAAGAAGGGAAATTATTTAATATTTTAAAAAGAATTACTATTTAGTAGTCTTCAGTTTCGTCTTCCTCCTTGGTACAAAACAATACTTTCGTGTGCCCTAGCCGCGCTGTTCTACCCTTACCGTTCGGTGACGACGAGCTCTCACCATTCGTGACGAGTCTTTGAAGCAACGCTCTCATTGGAAGCACAAAAATGTCCTCTTCTGTGTCACAAACCGAAGGACAAGCCGCAATTCCAAAACCCACGAAAGGACCAACACTGTGTGAAGAGTGCAAATCGAACCCATGGAAATACACGTGCCCCGGTTGCGCCTTACACTCGTGCAGTCTTCCTTGCGTGAAATCTCACAAAGAGCGAACTGGGTGCAGCGGGAAGAGGAACCAGACTCTGTTTGTTCCTCTTTCCAAGTTCGATGATAATACCCTTTTGTCAGGTACTTTGTTTCTTAAACCTCGTACTCTGTCTTGAATGTTGATAATCTTTTTTTTTTTTTTTCTCTCTACTTGATTGCATAGGCATAATATTATTGTTTTACTCCTTAATGTTCTTTGAGTCACCTAACACGTCATGTCAGTTTGAGTGAGAAAACGCATTTGTTTTTTTGCTTAATAGACAATTAGTAGAAATACCCTTTAATTACATTTGGTAAAAATGATGTCTTTGTATTATTTTACTCGTAGATTGTTATTCATGAATTTTACAGTTGTTATTATTGATTTATTTTTCGGTATTTGCATGTGCAGTTGTTTTTTGTAGTTACCCTTTTGGATTTTACATTTTGTGTCTGATATGAATTTGCATTAATGGGTACACCTCCGCATGTATACTCTGTTGGTGGATTCTTCTAAAACCCTGTGATATCCTTTGGTTAGATTATAATTTGCTGGAGGAGGTGAAGAGGGTGGCTGAATCTGCTCAGAGAATGAGATCTAAACTAGGCATTCATTCATATTTCAAGTTGCCTCATCAACTTAGAAGCCTAAAGAATGCTGCTGGGAGCAGGAGAACCAAACTGATGTTTCTACCTCGTGGAATGTCGAAAAGAGAGAAAAATCAGTCTAGATATGATCAAAGGTATTTTTCATAGTTTTATAACTAGCCTTAGTTTCATTAGTAGGATGGTATGTCTAAGTCTTTTCCTCCTTTTGTACTTGCTCATTAATGTTTCCTTGTTTAATTTTTTATCTTTTGGTGTATACCGAATGTGATTTGTAGTATACCAAGTGGATGTGTGGGAGTCTGATTATTAGGTTTTTTATCAAGTTGTGATGATTTATATTCTAACACAATGTCAGAGGGAGATCTAGATTATTGAATGTTTCATTTTTAGATTGTGAAGGTGGTAACTTTTGTTTCATACAATGCTTTCAGGAAGAAGTTTATATCATGGACTATTGAATGGCGTTTTCACTCAACAGATATTGTTTTACATGACCATGGGTGAGTAACATTAATGGTGCCTTTGATTTAGAATACAAATACTGTACCTTTCCTTCCTACTGCATGCTTGGAGTTCATAGAATATTGAAAGGATATTGTGCTAATGTTTTCTAGAGTTGATGAAAATACAAGCTTCTACTCCATTCTAGAGAAGCACCTTAAACCTGGTCCATGGAATAATCAGCTAAGGCCATTTTGTGATGTCCAGCTGGATTGTCTAAAGCTTTTCATTCGTAAATATCCAAAGGTGCTTTTCTTTGCCTTTTTATAATTTTGAAATTCTGTATACTACCGAGCTTGCAGACTTGTACAATCACATTGACCGAAAACATCAAGACATGATTTTATTTTACTCATTAGTTCTATCTTGTTCATGCAAATACAGGGTCCCAAATCACCTTTCAAAGAGATAGATATTAAACTGCCAATCAGAAAGCAATTAGCAGATATATTCATTTTGGAGTTTCCTGTTGTTTTTGTTTTCTTGCCGACTCACAGAATCAATTTTGAAGTTATTACGGATGTCAATACAAGAAAGCATAAATCACCACAGAAAGATAGTGAAGAAAACCAAATCCCGCAAGGGTTATCATTTAGGGAGGAGGTGATAGAAGATGACAACAACTCTGTAGATCCTCAGGTTTTTGATATCGTGAAGCAAGCGGAACCAAGTTTATCACACGAAGTGATGACCCAAAATATGAGTTCTGATATAGCACCAAATGATTCCTCTGGTAAGTCTCTGATTGAAGGAGACACTGGGGGTGATCTTTCACATTCTTTGACAGAAACCAAGAGTCTAAACTTATCTGATGATATGGTATTTGACTTTGATCAAGATTTGATGGATTTCTATACTGATATTTTGGATCAAACAGATCCTAAAGATCTTTTTGATTTTGATAGTGAATTTGCGGAGAAAACAGAAAATAAAATAGATATAATTGGTGCTAGTGAATTATTCCCTTTGCCAAATGAATTGGAGGAAGGGGAAATCCTAGAATAATTGGTAACTATAATTCACTTCTGCTGAATAATTGGAGAGAAAAAGAGAAAACATTCACTGCAAGTAATATTTGTTGAGGCTGGGGTCCATTTCTTCCAATAATGGGTTTGAAACCGAGTCTCCAGTTCGGTAAACATGATTGAGAAGCTCATACATTCCTTCATGAGCATGGCAGGGATTCAAGATTATTATCTTTTTGTGATAATTGTTCAGCATAAGGAGTGGCAGTAATTTTCAGTTTGGATTCAGCAATGACTCTGTAAATCCTTTCTGTGAAGATCAAAGTGCTCCTCTGCATGAGGAATCAGACACAACAAAAGCCGTGGTGGTATTGGTTGTTTTTCTCATCACTTAAGGGCAAATTTTGGTATTGGATATCACTTTTGTTTGTTGACATACTTTTGTGGAGGAATTGATTTCGAATGAATATAGACTTTTTTCCAGTCTTTGCGTTTCCCTCTTAGTTGTTGGCAGACTTAATACATGGTCTAACATTGGTAACTTTGTGTATCACCTATGACCAAAATGGTACTCTCTTGTTTATCCTGATGATCCGTATGATTGCTGCAAAAACCAGATTTTGTACATGCATGTAAGAAACCTAGTAAAAGGAAAGCAATCATATGATTGCTGTGCATTTTTACTTTGCACACACTTTGTAATATATAGGTTGAAATTTAATAGAAACCACATTTTTGTTGTATGTTATTTCTTAATTAATGAATCTTAATGTATAATTTTGTAGTTTTCAATCAAATTTACTGAATAGTAGAGTGTGTAATCTTGAGTATAAGTCGGGCAGTGGCAGGCCCATTAATGTTGAAAGATTGCCATTTTTTACACTTAAAATAAATTACGATATAAGGGTTTTATAAGTAACTCCTTATTTTATTTTAGATATGTTTTATAAAGTACAAAATCCAAAGGTATTAATATAATGAGTAACACCACCAATAAAACTTTATTTGATAATTAATAAGAAAAAACCCTTGGAATTGTACTAAGGGTTGATCCTAGAAGAGATCCAACACCCCCATTTAGATTCCAGAATGGTGGTGTGGCAATATCAATAACAAGTTAAGGAAAGTGTTGTACAATGTTTATCGAAGGGACAAAAAGAACTGCAGAAAAGAAAACAGACAAAAAATTTGCACCAGCCGGGAATCGAACCCGGGTCTGTACCGTGGCAGGGTACTATTCTACCACTAGACCACTGGTGCCTGTGATCACTTTGCAATGTATTTATTTATACGTATAATATCTATTTCTTTTCTAAAAGTAGAGAAAGAAAAAGTGAATGTTAGGCTATAAAAAAGAACAAATCTTTAGTGCATTCATAATATAAAATGTTTTCATATCTTTATTTGATTATAGTTTTCCGTACAATTATAATGTTTGATTTGATATAAACTATTCTAAGAT
>Ga0099825_1004095_pt1 | contig 19225 bp, 14 predicted proteins | sample SiratroredBW_FD_76838 | JGI IMG/M metagenome (GOLD analysis project Ga0099825, IMG submission 76838) | Root nodule microbial communities of legume samples collected from California, USA - Siratro red BW | ecosystem: Host-associated > Plants > Roots > Nodule | place: USA: California | collected... | reverse complement strand
AATAAATATATATATATATATATATATATATATATATATATATATATATATATATATATATATATATATATATATATATATATTCATAATTCACATCTAAATTAAAACTACTTTAAATAACTTCTAATTTTCAATCTAGACTTCAAAGACCAAGCAAAACACAAATTTAGGTTGAAAAAGTCACCACATATCCTGTGTATAGGGGAAAAATGTTTGAGAGAAAAAAAAAAAAAAGGCATTTAGGGCAGTCCCCTCATTGAAACCTTCTTTTGTGCTTCCACGTGTTGCCCCCCTCCTTCTTTGGCAATTATTTTCCCTTTTATCTGAGCCCTAGATCACCTTTTGCGCTTGAATTATATGAAAGAATCTTTCTTTCCTCTTCTTCTTCTTGTCGTATATGTGAGGGCCATGTCATTTTGGCTTTAACATAGCACGTTTTAACATGTTGAAATGTGCTTAGAACTAGGTGTATTTTGTAGTTGTTTAGAGATGAGGAGGGACATGGTAATCTCAGTCTCATGCCTTGTCTTGCTCCATTATATATGTTTTGAATGATTATGAACCCTAATTGGCTTGTTGTTGCTGGTACACCAAATCTCAATTGGGATTTAAGAGTTAAGATATTTTATAAGAAGAGAAAAAAAGCCCTATAGGATAATAGTAACAAATTGAAACAAAATCATTGGTTTAGTGACTCAAATTTGATGGGATACGTAGTGGTTTGGTTGGTTGAATATGGCTTCCCTTGGAGTGGTAGGATATGATTATGAGAATATATGTTGGGACCAAGACATCTTTTGATTCCATTCCCCAGTTGTACAACTATAATTTTGTGTTACTGTTTTATTTTGGTCATTTTTATAAATATAAGAAATATATATATATATATATATATATATATATGTATGTATTGTGTGTGTGTAAACTTTTAATTTGTCCCTAATAAATGGAAAAGACCAAGGTTCTAAATCATATTCCATGTATTCCCTCAGTATAATAACAAATAAACTGACTTCACTGAAGCATTTGAAAGAATTTATATGTTCACACCTAAAAAACAATTTAATTTAAGCTATGTTTTAAATTCATATGTTTTTTTTAGAATTGATCTAGAAAATCTACTTGTCTTTCCTATGCAAGCAACACATTTAAAAAATATTTTATTCTATTTAAGAATGAGAGTACTACCATTTAGAGTTTTTAAATTACAAAAAACCTTTCTTTTGTAACAGAAGTTTTTTAACCATAGCTAATTAATTATTTTAATTTACGCATTCATTTGTTGCAAATTTAAAATAATTTAATTTTACTTCATCAATCAACAAAACGCCTCACTTAGTTTTAATACAAGAGAAAGCCAACATAAAAGTTATTTTCTTACAAAAAGATTTTTCGTTTTAGATATTGTTATCACCTTTAAAAATCATCAATTTTCTAATTAAATGAACAAAAAAACTGCTAAATGTAAATTATTCTGTCATGGTTTTCAATTTTCATTATGTCAAAATACTACCATCTTTAAGAAAGATGGAAATTCAACCAATTTAAAAGTTAAAAATTTAAATTAAATTAATATTGTGTGCCGGAAAAATAGAAAAAAAAATATATCGGAAAGATCTTCTAACCATAAGATGTAAGTAGATTTAGTGTAAATGATCCACGTCAATTCTAATCCAAAATCCTAAAATAAAGAGTTTGTAAGTTTTTTTATATATTATTTAACTTTTTTATTTTTGCTAAATATAAAACTTAAATTCACACTTATATATATATATCTAATATTAAATCTAAAACTTATTATATATTTAAATAATTAAAAAATTTGTTAAAATAACTATTCTTAATTTTAAATTTTCTTTTACATATTATATATATATAGACGAACACACACGAATCGAGTTATTTTATATATATTTTTTTCCTCTTCATATATCATGTCTGTAAGTGCATAGCTCATACATATCAGTGGGTTATTGGAGCAAGCCATGCCTTCTAAGATTCAGCAAACACGATTTTCGAAGAACATGTAAACTCCCACAAGAAATGTTGTAGTGTTAGAACAGTAGCACTCATAGGATCTCTAATTCATGAAGTATATGTCATAACTGATTATTAAATTTGTTTACACATGATTGGAAGTTTGCATTTAGTTGGAAAATTTTGATTTTAGTATAATTTTCAATCATATCACGATTTCATAGTGAAAGAAGTCATTTTTTCAAAAACAAGACTCTGAAAATCACGTATAAATTGTGTTTTAAAAAGTAAGACTTTTTTTTAAAATATCAAAGTCGTGTTAAAAATATATATTTCTGTTTAATTATTTTTAATTAAAGTAATGTAGAAGTAAAAGTTATGATCATTGAAATTTACACATATATAGTACATGATAAATACGACTTCTCTTCTATTTATTTTTTTTTTTTCCATTTAGCTTAAATTCTATATCCTTCCAATCAGTCATGCATCCCAGTCTCCCACCGAAGCCCGTTGTACTAAAGATAAACAAAAGATAGTTGATTTTATGGATCTTGCAAGAACATAGTTGATTTATGTGTCACAACATGAGTCACAATCTCAAGCACTTACTCTTGTCACAACTCAGGGGGTTATTTTTTTCATTCTCTTCACCATTCTTCTTGCACCACTTTTCCCATCATTTGCAATTTCCGGGCAATGCAATCAATTTGGTATCGAGGGTTTAGGATATAATCTTTTCATTTTGATATGGAGGTTTTTAGTTTTTTATTTCGCATTTATTAAAATGAACCAGGTATTCATTACAACGAAAAGAGCTTAGGTCAAGATTTTTGTGTAACTTTAATAATCAGAAATTATGATTCTGGTCCACAACTTTGATTAAGATAATCAAAATAAAAGTTCTAATCTAACTTTTTGTTTACAATCTCTAATACTTTATTAGATTTAATCAAACCAAAGTCACACAAGTAGTTGAAAATGACTTTAATATTACAAGAAGAAAATAAAATGGAGGTTGTGTTTTTTGAAACACGAGTTGTTTATAATTTCCAATACCAAAATTAAAGTCGTGTCTTTAAAGATAACTTCTTTTTTATAAGATGTGCCTATGAGATATAACTTTTTTTTTTTCATAAAACTTTTAAAAAGTGCTCCTTGTAGATTGCATCGTAACATTAAATTTTCTGATTTAGTTCACTACCATATTTAGTAGTGGTAATAATCAGTGCAGGTGAAAATTATTATCACGTCTTTAGTCTTAATTACTTTTTGTAATCATTGCCTAGTAAGATTATTTGCTTGGAACACGTTTGTGTAATCCAGTTCTTAGGTTAATTAGCATATCTGTCAGAAAAAATGCAATCTAAATTTGCTGTCAAGGGATGGGATAACACGTGAATAGGTATCAATATTATTCACTTAAATTTATATATAACTAACTCTCTATAACTCTAAAAAAACTTATTTATTGGGTTTAATTTCCATTTACTGACAACGTATTGATATTATTATTATTATCGTTGTTGATGATAAAAAGACAAACGTATATTATTAAGAAATTATTCCTAATATGATTTTTATAATATTTATAAAATAAGTTAACAACATAACGTATATAATAATTTGTGATTAAATTATGTTTTATACCTCCAATATATTTTTTCTTACTTTTCTTCCTTATACATGCAGTGTTTAGAAATGGGTCCAGGACATTTATTCTTGGGTTTGAACAAAATCTACTACTTATATCTTTTATGTCTTTTAGTAAGTTAAACGAATGTTTAGAATTAAGAGCAATGTTAAAGAAGTATTTGAAATAAAATAAAGAATTAATTGTGACAGTGATATGAAAAAATGTCTATTAAAAGGCATGACAACAACACATATAATGGCTTTTCCTTTATAGTTTTTATTCTGTGGGGTGGATGGAGGTCCAATTTATTGTTTTTCCTTTGTCATGAACTGCTCATTTACTTTTAATCTGATTTAGTTTACCAATAGGAGTTAATTTGAACATTTGAAAAGAAGGTAAAATGAAAAAAGAGCGTCATGATACTACGAATTATCAACCGTAAAAAGAACCCAACAAGAAAATCAACGACCATTTATAATTTCAAAAAAGAAAAATTGAACAGTGATAACAATTGTGTGAAGGCAACACTGGTAGATGAGCCCAGAAAGGGGTGGAAATAGAAAAGGCCAACGTAAAACAGTACATGGCACAAAATCCTTAAGGAACTGCTACTGATCATGGATCATGAAACCATTTCAGAATCCAGACAAGTTCTTTCTACGCATTCTCCCTCTGGTCGACACTCATTGGCATTGGTAAGTTTGCAACGGTGATTTTAGCCATCCAGTGTACATCAGTATGCTTTCTGAAACTTCTTTCTTTTCCATTCATATTCTAGACATCCACACTTATGTACAAAACCAATATTAGCCCCATGGATTAGTTTGTCACAAATTTACAATCCCCTAGTGAGAATTAACATCCTGAAATTTGGATATAAAATGCTACCCAAGAACCTCTGCTTACCAATGCCTCAACATGCACGCACTAAGATACTGATGACTATCAAGTCATGTTCGAAATTCTCTCACTTCGATTCTACTTTTTTCTCTGAACTTCTATCGGTTTCAGGTGGTTGAGCAGACGATTGGGGCTGGTTCGTGACAGAAACATTAGGGCTGGAAGGTTTCTTGAACTGAATCAAGATCATGGTCATGTTATCACATCCCTCGCCACCAGCTGTTGGTGCCAAGCACCTATCAAATACTTTCTCACAAACCGCAGAAAGTTTATCCTCCTGCATATTCACGATTTTTTATAAATGATACCACCAGTTTTGCAATTACAATGTGAGTTCCGTATTCAAATTATTTTCTATCAGTAAATAAAAGGCAGCCATAAAAAACTTACCGTCTTTAACTGTTGATGTATAAAGTCCACAAGCTGTTGGCTAGACATGCAATCCCTGCACAGAGGTTATATAAAAGTAGATTATTTGTGGTGAATTACAAAAACGAAAAAAAAAAAGGATTTTTTGCCATCTATATAAATTTGGTGATAGCAATGGTGTTTGTAGAGTAAGTTTAAGTAGCCGAGTAAACCTACCATATTCCATCACAAGCTATCACAAGGAATTCATCATCATCACAAAGTTCAACCTGTACATTGAGTATACGCATAAATTTTAATTGGAGCACAAAAATAGAAAATAACACTACAAAAGAACATTTCACTTTAACCCCTTGTTTGTTTGGTGTAAAATAAAGTAGAAAGAAATAGTAAGGAGATAAGATAGAAATACTAAATTTCTATCTTTTGTTCCAGAGAAGTGTGGACCCACCACCAGAACACATTTTTCTTTCAAATTGAAATGAAATGGGAGGAAAATAATCTCTTTTTCATTTTTTGATTTAATTTCTAAATTTATTTTATAATATAAAAATAATAAGGAATATTTATGTTAAGAAAAACTATTGTATTAAAAATTAATTTTTAATTAGTGTAAAAATATTTTTAAAATCATTTATTTATTTTTTCCACTATAGTTTCTACTCATCCAAACAAGCAGAGACTTTTTTCACTTCTCTCGATCTTATTTCTATCCGTCCAATCAATTTATCTTTTCTACTCCACTTCTATTTTCATGTTTCTTTCCTCTCTATTTCATTAAGCTTTTCTATTGGAGTGATGCCAAAATATGAATAAGGAATTCATGTTATATTTCTTCCAAGATATTTTTGTATAACTTCACAAAAAACAAAGGTCCTAAAAAGAGGCAATCCATAAATATTAACTTAGTTACAAATAAAATAATGCATTGGGCAATACATACTGAAGTTACGTCCGGATCAGCAGTCACAATCTGCTTTTCGGCAGGCAAATACTTATTCTGCTTGAACTCCATATCTCCTGGAATAGAAAGAAATTTATATTACAAACACTATGTACTGGTGAAGGAAATAAAAAATATCATGGCAGCAACTATAAAACATTCAGGAAACAATAGAACACTCAAAAATTTTGCTTTACATTAAAAATTTATAACAAAAAAGAATTTCTACTACCAATTGCTCTAGCCAAGTTTAAACTTCCATTGACCCGTCCAACTTGGATGAAACCACCAGCTTTTAGAATCCTGTCTTTCTCAGCCTCAAGGTCAGGCTTGTGATCCTTAGATAAATTGTGTGCCTGCAAATAAAAATTCAGCATAACTTTGAGTATGAATATATTATATAGTCAAACAATGTATATCCCATGCACCGAAAGTATCTATTCATAGACTCTAATTCACTAAATCTTAGTAAATTCATAATTTTGGAAAGTAAGTCAGAAATATTTAGTGTGTTGACAGGTACAGGAGAAATTTAGACTTTGTACATAAATAAAACTTCATCCTAAAGTCGGGGGAAATGTTTTTGGCATTTGATTATCTGTTTTCCGTTCTTTAAAAATTAAATAACTTTTTATAAGATAAAAAGATAAAAAAAAATCTAATTTGATATTAAGAAAAGTATAAAGCAGTACAAGGTTTACATCTTTTTGTTAAATTTAATGTTTGGTTTTATTAGGAAAAAAAAACTTTTTTATATAATACATTTATTTATTTCTACTTACTCTTCCTACCATCGAAGTTAGGGATGAGCATGAGACAAGTTAGGCTGAGTTTATCTTCATCTCTACCAGGTTGCTAAAAATATACTCGCTTCAAAGAAAATATAAGACATCACACCAGGTTGAGATGATGACTCATAACCCAAGCCCACACTCAAAATACACTGGGTCTAATTTTATAACACCCACCAAATCAACCTTGGGCCCAATCGGGTTAGTGCGTTGGGACTGGTCATACACACCTTAATCCAAACAAATAGAGAGAATTTTCTTTCATTTTTTCTTGTATCTATCCAAACAACATTTTCCTGTTCTATTTCTTTTTTATTTCCGTTCTTCCTATTTCCTTCCTCTCACTATTTCACTTCAAATGTAAACACACCTTTTACGTTAAAAAATTAGTAGTGCATCAAAATATCTGTACCGAAATATTCATATCAGAATACAAAAATTGTACCCAGAATTAGCACCCTTTTATTATCATATATCTACACCCTATAAGATAAAAATAAAAGGTGAGAATACCTGGCCTTTCCTTGACAAGACGCATCTAGAATCTCCAGCATTACCAACAACAAGTTTGTTTCCTCGGATAACAGCTACACAAGCTGTGCTTCCAGAGTTTGGTCCAGTAAAATCAGAATGGGGTCCCTAATTTACAGCATAAAATTCTCAACTCAGAATAAAACTTTCTATAGTAGGATTCAAAACTTGTATGCCCTACATCAGACCTTACAACTTGTAGTTCTTTTTATTGACAAACAACAACTGAAGTTTTTTTTATTGACAAACAGAAATTATTATGTGAAATTATACTCACTTACGCCAAGGTCATCTCAATTGATATTCACAACCACTTAGTTTTTAAACAAACACCTAGATGCCCTGTTTGTTTAATCAAGTGTGACACACACTTATTTTTGTTTAACCAAGTGACACCCCCTACAAAATAACAGAAGATACTCCATTAACAGGAGGCATCCACAAAACTTCTTTCAAACTCTACACACCATGATTGACTATTCTTAAGAATGCAAAAGCAGTTGTTGGTTGAAGACAGAGACAGCTATCCTCTGCGCCTCCAACTTCTCAATAAGTTTGCTATGTATTACTAGTAAAATGCTCGCTCTTCTTCATGTTTCTCTCATTTTCTTTTCACGGTTTCCTGATATTTTTGGGAGAAAATTTGATATTTGGAAAACATAAATGAAGAGCACCAAAGTTTAAAAGGTTAACTTTTGATGCCTATCTCAGGAGAGGTAAGGGTTTTTCACAAAATTAAATATGGGTGTCATTTAAGAAAAGGTAAGTGCAATTTTCCCAGGTTATTATTAGGAAAGAAAGGAAAGATACAAAGCATATCCTCAAAAACTAAACCTTATAATGTGTAGCTGTAATCACGAAATCAGAAAGGACACTCTGTCACTGTCAAATTGAGACATGCATCATGACATCTTACAAGAATTGGCTTTTAATGCTTATTTTGATTGGTACAAAAGTTTATCACTCTCCCATAGTGAACAAGCACTGTACGTATGAGGTAGAGAAAAATACAGAAGACATGAAACAAAGCTGAAATAATGAAATTCTAACATACACAAGGAAAGTATCACCGTAAGGTTTAAGAAAGTGGTAATTCATAACTGACAAATGCTGTTTAGTTTATAAGCAGTTAAGCAAAGAAAGTTGAGCAAATAACTCATCGACTCTAATATATATACTGACCCGTACAAAAGTATGTTAAATGGATTTTTTTTTAATATTAGATTTGCATTTACATAAATAATCAAAAAGCATAAATGCTAAGCTTTAATTTAAAAAACTTTCAATATACTTACCACCTTAAATTTCATACAATGAAACCCTGATAAAGTGCATTAATGGAATAAGTTAGAAAAGCAAGCTACGATGATGCAAGAAATTCGTCTTAATTGTTACCTCCTCAAATGCCCAATCATCGACACGGTCATTGGCTTCACTGCTCCTGGGAGACCAAATAAAGCCCTCTAGCATACCAGATAACTTTTCTATTTTATCCCCCAAGACTGCTAATTCTCTCCACCCTCTTTGTCCACGCATCATCTCATCCATTCTGCCAATATGAAGGAAAATATATATAAAATGAAAAAAAGTGACATAATTTTGACAGAAGCAGTTCCATTAAATGCCATATCTCCATTTCCATTTATGGGCATGAAACTTATGGATCTACAAATCCCCAAATGTGCAAATGATTTTAATCATGTAGGAAACGAAATATAACTAAAAATAAACACTAATTCTGAAAATGACTTTCAGATCAGGCAGTGACATTCCTTATAAGTAGGTGTAAACTTCATCTTATAAGCCAGTTTCATGATATTGTATTAGGTTTAAAGTCTACTTTCTAAGACTTTTAACAAGACTACAAAAGAAAATGAAGAGATGTTTCAAAACATCAATAACACATACGAAAAGAATAAAAAAGATAGGAGAAAAAATTGTTTTAAAAATATTTATAAGAAGTGTCTGCAACTTAGTTCATAGCTATATTTTTCTTATGCCAGATCTCCCCTGGGGCATATATAGTAGACAGATGGGGTAAATCATTTGGTGCAAAAGTTGACCACATACCACAGGCAGGGTTGAGCCTAAGCCAAATAAGCTTTTACATGTAAAGAACATCTACCTACTGTGCCATCCCCTGACTTTTATTTGGCATCCAGTAAGATTAATAAAAGCTCTAAAGAAAAACAAACATGAATACCTGAGAAACGATTTTTGTAAAGATGTGCTTATATCTCCAGCTTGGTAAGATTCACTCTTCAGCACCTGCTGGTGTAGATACTTGGCACAGAATTTAGAAACTGCTTTGCCTGCAATTCGGTGAGACCATATTGAGGATTATAAAACTAGATGTAGACAATAAGTTATAAATGTTAGCACCGCTAGGCCATTACCTTCATTTTGAAATAATTTAAGATTTACAAATTTCTCAAAGTCCTCAACTGAGCTATGATCAATATTACTTGAGTCTGAATGGCTAATACTCTAATATAGATAAAGTGCATACACACCATAAAAGGATATTCCCCCCTCCCCTTTTTTCTCCTTTAACATAGGCTGCAGAACAAAGTTCCAAATAAATAAATAAACAAAAATATGAGGGCAATAAATTGTGGATGTGAAGTAGATTGGGAAGGCATTCCTGTCCAAACTCAAATATGATATCACTTGAATTAGATTTATTATGCCAAAATGTGTAAGCTTAAGGGTTTTGTTTTGTTTGTCAATAATGAAAATTGTGAACCACATATTACATAATGGAAGCAAGGCTGAAACAAGTCAAGTATTAAAAAAGGGAAAAGGAAAACTTATTCAGCATTTTAAGTCTAATGACAAGTTTGAAAGAATTGTAATTCCTATAATGTTGTTATTCACATTTTAGGTGACGACATTTGGTCAAGAGAGCAGATAGGGTCAAAAAAGAAAATGCAATCCCAATCAATGACCCAAAAAAAGAAAACACTGTTAGCCAGTAAAAGCCACGCATGCTAAGGTGAGTTCTGAAGGGAGTTTCAAAATAAAAAACATCAAATATTAGAAATGTGAAACCACTTCGTAAGTAATGAAATACATTTTATTATAAATATTTTACAGGGACATTTCCAATGGTGAGATACAGATCAAATTAATTTAAATTTAAAAGAATCAGTATGAAATCATTCCCTACTTGCTTAAGAAAATGAGTATGGACACATTGGTTAAATAAAATTGAAAACATAAAGAGCTGATACCGACCTCCATGACCATCATAAACGCCAAAGTAAGATGTAGAATCGTCCAAATATGGGATAGCTGCATGCTGGCAAGCAATGTAGAAGAATTAAAACTTGTGTACACCATGGAATGGGTTGTAATACAATAATAAGCTACTGAAGACTGTAGTACAAAATCATCTTACGCCAAGCATCTACGTCATATGTATGCAATTCACTTCCAAAGAGAAGCAATTTCTCATGACTAAAACTACACTAGAGGAGGGAAATTTAAGCCTCTGAAAATTTGAAAAACAGAGTTACATTTGAACAATCACATCAATAGGTAACGGAAATAACTTTAGTTGAAGTGCCAGAAAAAAAGTGAAGTTTTTGTTCTCTTCACTATAGCTGATTAACAATGAAACTTCATAATCTATATAAGCTACATTTAACATAAGACACGGCTCCTTTTACAGCTTTCTCAGTCAATTTCACAAATATCAAAATTAACATGCCAGACACCACTCGACTCACTATCACGTCAATATGTAAGCCGTCAATCTAGCTTAGGACATTCGTTACACTTCGTTGTCAAAATAGCACTGGCAATGAACTCAAACTACTCTTTTAACATAACTTCCCTCGAATGCAACCAAACACTTGCCGATGGCAACATAAAAACGAAGCAAAAGCAAATGTAATAACAGGCAGAAAAAAGAAGGAGGCAATTACTCACAGCATCCTCCATGGAAGCACGCCAACCCTGCATGGAAGACAAACCGAACCGCAGCTGGTCGTTCTCGCCATCTTCAGAGGCCTTCTCTGTTTTAGGAGCGCTGAGGTATATCCCCATCTCAAACTAAAACAACAAACAAAAAACAGCATTGAATCACAAAGAACACTACAAAAAAACACGCATCATCACATCACATCACATCACAGTAAGGCAGAATTCAATTACGAACAACACATTCCAAAAAACCAATCTAACCATATCTCTCCGCTAGCACGCGATGCAACACGCAAAAACGAAACGCTTCAAGAAAGAAAAAGGCACGCAATGTAATTGAGAGCAACAGATGCATCGAATCGGAATACATCAGGATAAACAATGCAGAGTGTAAGAAATGAGAATGAAAGAATTGAAATCGTGAAAATTAACAACCATAATCGCAATCGGCAGAAGCGCGGAAAATGAAATAGCGTAACAGAAAATCAACAGAATAAGGGTTTGACGGAACAGTACTGAGTCACTCGCGTCCGCACAGTGGAATCGGAAAAGAAGAGAGCGCGAGCGAGTTGTGTGTGTACGTGCGAATAGGAAGAGAGAGAAAAAGAGCGAAATGTGAATTATTTGTGTGGAAGAAACCAAAGAAGCAGAAAGCTCCTTTTTCCGTTGCCTCTGATATAGGAAGGGCTGTTTTGGGTTAAACCAACGGCTTCCACGCGCCTTTCGTGTCACTGCCTCTTTTATTTTTTTAATTATTAAATTATTATATATTTTATTATTATATATTCCGGCATGTTCTATTGCTCTTTATCCTCATCCCAAGGAGGAAGCTTCTGTTTTTCAATCAATAATGTAACTTCACTACCCAAACACATAAATTAATTGCTACTATTTTTGTAATGTGTGTAACTTTCAAATGTGCCTTTGCTTTATTTGCCATAAAAGATTAGCATAGTGCACAATTATTAGGATGGGAATCAATAAAGTAATCTAACATCTAGTTTCCCTCATCCCATGGCCGGTTTCAAAAAAATTAGTGCAAGTTGGGTTATAAATCACTCAAATTAATTCGTTTAATCTTCTTATGATTATTATTTTGAAATATCTACCTTCAATTATTTTCATGTATTTTATTCTAGTTTTTACATATTTTACTAAAAAAACAATTAAGAATGGTGGATAGATCTAACTTATTGGCTTGTTCTATACTTGTGAAGTTGCTTTTTTTAAGGATAAAGTTGCTTTTTTTAGGGATAATCATGTGATTAGCACCTAGTTTAGACTATTTTATTATAAAATATTTTAAGGTCATCATTCTTTTTCTTCTTAAACATTCCGTCCCATGTGTCAACCCTTCCCTTTCAAAACCACTCCAACCTTATGCTATTCACAGTCCATTTCGGTTCTTGCATCAAACTTTTCCGCAATTGCTTCCTTCACTCCCTCAGTTTCAATATGTACCTCCACAATTTTTAAAATAATTATTTTATTCTTATTTAGTGACTTCCGGATTAATAAAATTCATAAAATATATTTTAAATAAATTTTTCAAAATATGATCAGATTTTCAGAACAAGATTTTCAAAATAAAATTTTCAAGATGTATGAAATATAGTTCAGAACAACGAGAGAGGAGTGGACGAGATATTTTAGTTATTCACCGACAAATTCTTCCTCCACCTTCTATTTCACCTAATTGTGGGGTGCAGGACTGCAAAAAGTAATGTTCAGTATTTTTCTCAAATTTGGACTGAATGATGTTGGGGCATAATTAGGCATGTAGGTTTTTATTTTATATATATATATATATATATATATATATATATATATATATATATATATATATATATAATTTTATTATTGAATAGTGAGTTTTAAAAATGTGTAAACACTATAAATTTTTATGGTCAATTTTATTGCACTATGTGTCGTTATGTAAGTCTTAGGCTATTATTGTTGCACCTCCCCCTTACAAACATGTTCATTCTATCTATTATTCATATCACGTTATTTTCATTTTATTTTTAATTAAATTTTTAATGCCAAAAAAATCTTTGTCTCTGTTAAACACTCAATTTCTTGTAAATGATTTCCACATTCAAAGTTTTGACTCCTAATTCATTCTTTTTTTTTCTTTACATTTTTGTAATTTGTATTAGGTATTTTTTAGTGAGATTTTTTCTTGTTCTTATATGTTTAGTAAATGGTATCATTTTATAATTTGTTATACATTAATTTGAATAATATTTTGTAACAAAAACATTCAAGATACATATTTAACATTCTAGCGAAAGAGTTGATAAAAGAGCATTATATGTTGATTTTGTAAAATATAATTGTACAAGTAAAATCAATGTCTAGTTTTTTTCTTTCAAGACTGAAAACTCTGGGAATAAGTGTTCTATATGGTTTGTTGGGAAAATCTGAGAGGGAAAACACTGGAAAAATTTCACAAGAATGAGAACTGAGCCAGACCCATATAAGATAATGACACCACCTTCAACCCAAAACTTGAAGACATTAGGTTTGTGGGTCTTCTTTTTTATATGTTGCTCAACTTTCTCATTCCTACCCAATATGAGACTTAGACTCACTTGAATATGTAACAGTCTCTCTCTCAAGTGAGAGTGTCCCTCTTCCACATCAATACACCCCCCTCGAGCAAAAGCAAATGACCCTTTATTTGTACCGCCGTTCACACAGTTATATGAGACACGCTTGCCTGAAACCTCCGTCAAGAAGACTTTCGATACAGGGTCAAACTGAGCTCATTCGCACGGTGAAAAAGACGAACCATCAGCTCTGATACCACTTGTTGGGAAAATTTAAAGGGAAAACATCGGGGAGACAAACAAGAAATGAGACAAGAGCCCAAACCTACAAGGGAATGACACCACCTTCAACCCAAAACCTTAAGACATCGGGTTTGTGGGTCTTCTTTCTTATATGTTGCTCAACTTTCTCATTCCTACTCAATGAGGGACTTAGACTCACACTTGGATACCTAAAAAATCTCCCCCTCAAGTGAGAGTCTCTTCTACATTGGTACACTCCCCCTGGAGCGAAAGCATTTTCAAATATGAGTACCTTAATCACAAACGATCATCATTTGTACTGCCGTTTACACACTTAAACGGGACACGCTTGCCTGAAAAAACCTCCGTCAGAAAGACTTTCGATACAAGGATCAAACTGCACTCGTATGAGCCGATATCGCCACGAACCATCTCATGCTTAAAATCCTAGTCTTCACCAGACTTGTTTTCAGGTTTCTGAGTAGTAAACACAAGTAAATGTAATCTTTTAACCAATAACAAATCCTTCATTTTTCCTCTCTATTTATGATAATTAGTCCCGTTCAAACTAATCATTTTATCGTAATTAGGCTCCATCATTCAGTCAAGTAAATTTCCCAAAAAAATAAATAAATTAGCTCTGATGTGACTTAGGATTTTTCTCTCCACACAAGAAGAAGAGATTGATGTTCGTGACAGAATGTGGTATAGGAAAGATGTCTCCTATAGTCACCTTCGTGTCTTTGGTTGTAAGGCATTTGTGCATGAACCAAAAGATGAGAAGTCCAAATTAGATGCTAAGACAATAAAGTGCATTTTCATTGGTTATGGTCATGATGAGTTTGGCTATAGATTTTATGATCCTTTGAAAATAAGCTTGTAAGAAGTCGTAATGTTATTTTTGTGGAGGATCAGACCATTGAAGAAATTGGGAAGACAGAAAAATCAGAGTCTTTGAGCATTGACGATGTGGTTGATTTTGATCCAGCTCCTCAAACCGATACACCTAATGTAGCAAATTTTGACTATCATGATGACGTCCAGGATCATATTGCAAATGATTCTGTTGATGGTAATGACGATGTTGTTGGTGATTTTGGTGAACCTCGTGTTCCTCTTAGAAGGTCTTCTATACAACGTTTGTCCTCTACTCATTATTCATTTAATGAATGAATTTGTGTTTCTCACTGACAGGGGAGAACCAGAATGTTATAAAGAGGCTATGAAGAGTGAGTATAAGAATAAATTTGTTCAAGAACTTATTTTTCAATAGCAAAGGTATGTTTTATTTTGTGATAGTCAAAGTGTTATACATCTTGGCAAGAATCCTACTTTTCATGGTAGATCTAAACATATTGATGTATGATATCATTGGATCCGTGATGTTTTTGACTCTAAACTATTGGAGCTTGAGAAGATTCATACAGACGACAATGGTTCAGATATGATGACAAAGACTCTACCAAAGAGAAAGTTTGAAACTTGTCGGTTTATTTATGGGCTGGCATTTGCCCTCTCTTAAGTCGGAGGGGGAGTTTGTTGTGTGGGTCCTCCTCAAGTTAAGTCAAACAACATTTTATTTTAACATAAAATATTGAGGCAACCCAATAGGTTTTAAGTGAAAAACCTAAAGTGACTCTGTAAGGTTTTTACACTCTACACAAGAAAAGAGAGCAGAAACAAATTGTTTTGTCTTTGCCTGCTAGAGTTCCTGCTTACTTTGAGCAGCTATTTTGAGTACTAATTTGTGTTCTATTTTTGGTAAAATGTCATCTTCCTGCTCCTCTCATCATTGACATCAATCTGGTATTTTCATAATTTTATTTCTCTCACTGTTTGAATACGCTCTATTTATCTATTGAGCGTTTTTCATTGTTTGTTTGCCTATGAGCTGAGATTATTTTTAAGAAGTGCTTCTCTGTACTCTTTGATATTTTATAATGGAGATTTTTTTTGAACTAGGTCCCGTGGTTTTTGTTCCTCTCATTGGGGTTTCACGTTAAGAGGTCATTGATAGAGTACAAATTGTGTATTTCTCAATCAACACCTGTATAATAATAATATATTTTTGAAATTTAGTCACCTAATCACTTTGACAGTAACAGTATGAAAAGGTTGTAAAAGGTCACTCAATTACATCAATATTAAAATATTTTGACCTTTATAAAAAGCATTTATAAAAAGCATAACATGTTCGTTTCCAATCCTACTCACATATTAGTTCCGACTTTCGAAACATATTTGACATCAGATAACCTTTTGCATGTACACCCCGCTCCCACGTTAGAGAAAGAAGACCACCAACCAAACACCCCAACCCAAATACCATCACAAATAAAGGAGAAAAGAAGACAATTTCCCAGCTTCACAAGAAAAATAAAAAATGTTATGTAATATATGTTAAACAAAAGAGAATAACATGTATAACATTTAAAAAAATTAAAATTCATATTTGTATAGTCATGACTCGATTAGTGACCATGACCGAACTTAGACAATAAGATATTCAAAAATAGGTCGATGACCGAACTTAGACAATAAGATATTCAAAATAGGTGGATTATCTATAGAATAAATTATGAATAAATCATGGGTCGATAAAAATGAAAATTTTAAGATCTAAATGATAGTTAACTTAATGAATACCATCCATTAAATTAAATGATTGATATTAATAAAAGTAATTATTAACAAAATGACGAAAATATTCAATTATTCCTTGATAAAATCTCAACTTGCTGATATATAAATTTTCCTAATAAAATATTAACAAAATGACGAAAATATTCAATTATTCCTTGATAAAATCTCAACTTGCTGATATATAAATTTTCCTAATAAAAATATATTGAAATCTAACCTTATAATAGGCACTACAAACTTAATTAGAGTTTTAAGAAAAACTTGAATTTACAATGTGTAATAATTTGAAAAGCTTAGAATTATATTTTTAAAACATAGAAAATACTCGTCTAACAATCTTAAAGTAATTATTTTAAATAGAGGCATATGTAATTATAACAAACCTAAGTGATGTTGATGTAATTAGCTCTAATTTATCATATTTTTTTTTTAAATTATGATCAAGAAAGAAATCAATTAACAAACTATATGTATAAATTTATTATTTTTTCAATTTGATTACATCACGAACACTAATGATTAAAAATAAGGATTTCTAATAATATAGTTTATACTATTTGATTTGCAATAATAATTAACAACATAAATTAAGAGTTGACCTATTAAGTACATTTAAAATATATTTAAATTTTATATTTTAAAAAACTAACCATCTTTTTTTAAGGTATATATACTCCTTGCTGTCAAAAAATAAGGTATATGTTCCCCTTTTATTTTCACTGTTTTAAAAGTTGGATTGCAGCTCTAATCTTTATGGCAAAGTGTGGAAGACAGTTAAAAGATGCACAAGTTCATTTAGTGTTATCAAGAATATGGAATAAAGTAATGTTCTTTCTAAGCATTATTATCCATCATGCTATGTCATTTCAACAGTTGTTTTGATTTCAACAGAATATAGCTAAGCTAATATGTGTTACAAATTAAATCCAATGGAAGTTAGAAAAATGTACAAAGCTTGTATTTTTGCTTTTACAGAACTATTTTATTGGCCTCTCAAACTGCACTTTTGATTCAGCTTCTAGAATTCATAATAGAAAATCAATTAACAACTAACATAGATTAATTCAGTAAACACTCTATGATTCCTAAAAGAAAAAGTGAAATTACTTGCAGTATTTATTGCCACTTATCAGAAAAAGGTGAGATTTTTTTCAACCCCAGAAGTTCAACATTTTCATATCTGCATTACATCAGACATAGTGGAAGAAAAACATTATGACAAAAGCCAAGTTTACAGAAAGAATGAACATTGAGACCCAAAAATGAGGCTCTGATGATGGTGCAGAACTTTGACGTGGATGACGAGTAACATCTGCACTGCCTCCACCACCAGCCCTTCCGTTACTTCCTGAACTTCCTCCACCTTGTACTTTTCTTGTAGTATCAAGTGCTTCTTGTTTGGTATCTTCAACTTTTGTTGAGTCTTCTATGCTTCCTTGCAACTTCCCTATATATCACTGAAGAACATAAGTATAAAAGTATAGAAAATGGTTGAATCTGGTTGTTTGAGAGGCAGAAGAATACCAAGAAGTTGTTGTGCTTGTCCATTGCTCTGAATGAGGCCCTTACCTTCTGAAGTGAAGTTCATGTTGAAGTCTGAGGTTGATATGGCTTGAATACCTGAAATGAGTAGGAACAAAGCAAGAAACTTTACCTTCATCTTAGAGGTTGGGACTAGGGAAAGTGAGGGTGAGTCTTTGTAGGGGTTTGGATTTTTGTACCACAATGTCCAAAGCCTAGCACTATAGGTTTTTAGTTATGGGGTCATGAGAAGGTTAAGGTATTTATAAGGGTTAAAGGTGAGAACTGAGATTAGATTAACAAAAATAGCATCTAGCAGAAAGAGCAAGAACATCATAAATTAAGGTTTGAATTTCTGATAAAAGTTCGTAATATTTAATTTCTGGTAATGTGTTAAGCAAGATTCTCTTAAAAAGAATACTTTTGGAAAAGAGATTAAGAAGTAAGATGTATGGAAAGAACTATTTTCTGCAGACAGAATAATAAAAAGTCTCACTTTGAGTTAAAGTGTGCAAACAGATAAGGTTCTTAGTGGCCAGGATTCCCTGCAGTTGAAAAACAATTGCAGGGTGCAGTTATAAAACTATTTTGTAGCTTATATTTTTAGTTAAAAAGTAAAAATTTAAGGGTGCAGTAGAAAATATAACTGCAGATGATCCAAATCTAGTGCACCACACACATTTATATGTTTAGTATGAACATGTTCCTTTTATTTTATAGGTGAAGTTAAGCTGTAACTCTGTCTGGTGGGGTTTGGACAATTTATTCCTGGCATTCTGAAGTTCTTTAGGCAAAAATGCTTTGCAGTAAAGTGGAAACAAGGATTTGACAAGAGAATAATAAGTATAACAAGTGTCTGATGCAGAAAATTTTGAAAACTAGTTTGTTTTCTTTAAAAAAAATTATAAATATAATTAATTATTATTATGAATAATAATAATTAATTTTTTGTTTAAATATATTTGATGAAAAATAATTTTAAGATTATTAATTTTATTTAGGAAAAAATATTTTTTTATATGAGAAAAAGATTGTGATGAAGTTAAAAGAAAACTATTAAAAGATAATCCTAAGATATACATTTTCAAATTTTTCTTTTATGAAAGTAATCCATTTTTAGAAGAACAGACCACATAGTCCGTTTTGAACGGAAATTGCAGACGGATTCTTCCTGCACTTCCCTGATATCTTT
>Ga0099825_1004093_pt1 | contig 19226 bp, 7 predicted proteins | sample SiratroredBW_FD_76838 | JGI IMG/M metagenome (GOLD analysis project Ga0099825, IMG submission 76838) | Root nodule microbial communities of legume samples collected from California, USA - Siratro red BW | ecosystem: Host-associated > Plants > Roots > Nodule | place: USA: California | collected... | reverse complement strand
TATTATATATATATATATATATATATATATATATATATATATATATATATATATATATATATATATATATATATATATAATATGATCTTAACATATCTAATTTTATTATGTCTTATTAAACTTTATTGAGATCAAACTATAATAAATTCAAATTTTAAATATGTCAAAATTTTATTTTTATAAAAAAAAATTGAACCATATATATTTATGAATGCATCGAAAATTATAAAATTACTAAAATTGAATATCACTTAAAAAGATAACATTTATACAACTCTTTTTTGATGAAACATTTTGGGAATTAACTTTTTAGTGAACAAATCCGCAGCCATAGAGTTTATATTAATATATTCTAAAGACCACGGTTTATTTGAATTTTTTTTTTAATAACAACAAATTTGATGTTTATATATTTAAACTTTGTTAAGCTTCTATTGTTGAAGAATAAAAATTATTGATTTGTTATCATAAAATAATTTAATTAGTTCTTTTATGTCATCTATAGTCCTATGATAAAATTTCACAGTCAAATTTTGTGATTAATATTTTTTCACAAAATAACATCTCTAGATAGTATGGCTACATCGCCTGAAGTGAATTTCATATTATCTTGATATCTAAGAAGATTGAAATCGGTTTACCTAATATTTTCAAGTTGATAAAACCTTTGATAAGTGAAAATATAATCTTTTATTGTGTGCAACCGTTGACACATTTTGACTACTTTTCATTGGTTAATTACAGATTATTTTTTTTTGGAAGATTTGAAATGAGTTTATTTCTAAGTAAACAAATTTTTATCTACAAAAGCCTTTTAGAAAACACGGGTAAAAAACCTTTTCAAAAATACTATAAAACGGATTAATTTTTCTCCAAACTAAATTAATTCTCTTTTAAATTCTTTTGTTCTTAATTTCTCCCGGAGTGTATTGCTACTGTGTGTTTAAATTGATCGATCTGATATATTGAAAAACAAGAGTGGATACATTGCTTGTATCAGAGTGGAAAATTAAGATCTAAATATGATAAAGTTTGGAAAATTAAGATCTAATTAAGACCGTGTAAGCAAAGTGGGTCATATATTGAGATCTAATTATGATCAAGTTTCGTCTGAACGCCAAGATATGCAGTTAGAATTAAACAATTAATGTCAAAGAAATTAATAAAAGCACCACATAATATAAGAAAATGCTAGCACTACATGTTGTGTCAACTTAAAGACATGCACCTAGTTACGTATCTTTCAATCAAAGACGAAATATGAACAGAAAAAGGAAAGCTACAGGTACTGGTTGCCTTTAATTATCTCTTTTTGTCTCCATCTATCAAAATAAATGAAGAAACAAGAATGAATTATATTTTCCTTAAAATTCTCTCTTTTCAGCCACCACTAACAAAGCATGGACTCGAATTCAAACCCACCCCTTCACGAGGCCTACGAGATGCTCTTGAGCAAGACCCGAAACAGTAACGAACAGAGAGGTTTCGATGATGAACAGCTGTTGGTGGTGGAGGAGGTAGAGTTGCCAGTGATCAACGTGAGTCATTTAGCAGAGAGTGATGAAGTGAGGAGGGAGGAGTGCAAGTCTGAGATAGCTAAGGCTTCTCAAGAATGGGGTTTCTTTCAGATCGTAATCATGGAATTTCCAAGGATGTTTTCAGTGGTTTGAGGGTGGAACTGGAGAAGATATTTAAGCAACCTTTTGAGAAGAAGAGCAAAGAGAAGAAGCTCTACAACTTTTCCGCTGGTAGCTACGGTTGGGGTGCCCCCACTGCAACATGCATTAGGCAGTTATCTTGGTCTGAAGCATTCCATGTTCCTTTAACTGATATACTGGGTTCCTGCAATTCCAACACTTTTAGGTAATCACGTTATTTTAACACCACTGTTAAATGCACGCCCATTTCGCACTGCCATATATTATTATTTTATTTATATACAATATTATATTAATAAATAAAAGCGTTGGAAGTTTTTTTCAACAGAAACCACCATTTTCCGATGCGATGAATATCACCACTTCATCGTACCTCTACTTTTTCACAACTTTGGTTTGCATGCCTCCACTTTAATTTAATACATATATTATATAGAAAAGGATAAAAACAATAAAATCATGTCTTATGAGTAAATAAAGAAAAAAAATAATAAAATAATGTCTTACATAGGAAAAAGTAAAATAGAAAAATAAAAAATGAGAATACATATAAAAAACTAGAAGCTAAATGTTAACTGTTTTAAAAAACTCTGTTTTATACCAAAAAAAAAAATTGTATACCAAATATTACTAATAAAGTTAAATAAGCTTTTCAGTTAACAAAAATAAAGAATAAAAAACTATCTAACTTTGCGTGCCAATAAATTTCTTGATGATGGAAAAACTACACATCTTTTTTTCACTAAAAGAGAAACTATAGAAGGTATTTACGAAACACTCACAATAAATAGTGTTGAATTCATTTTGGAACATTGGCTCGTATGTTTTTTTAATAATCATAAAAAGTCACATGATTTGTCGTGATTCCTATTTAAAAATATTATAAATATGATATAAAAAGGTTTTTGTCATGATACTAAAATTTTGTAAATTTAATAAGAAAAAGGTTTTATTTATCCCCTTTCTGATGATGCTGGTTGTTTCAAAAGGAGGAGAGTTTGAAATAGGGGTGCATAAAGCAAGGAATTATTTTGGGCCAAAACGAGCCCTTAAGAAGATTTTGTGGCTGTGCTAAGGAATGTCATACCACTCTTCATCAATCAAGAATGTGAAGCGAAACAAACTAGACAAAGCTCCTAATTTCGAAGATAGAGAATTGATGTTAAGAAGTAGAAAATTACAATAAGATTGTTGATCTGAGTTATATATAAAATAAAAATCAAAATAAAACATGGCGAATTAAGTTAATAAAACTATGAAAGTAAAATAGTAAGTTACAGATATAAGTATAACCCAATAATAATAATAGCAATCAAACGTCTTTCTCTCAAAAAATCAATTGTTGGTGTTTGGCCATGTTTTCATTATCCTAATCTTTCCCCGGCCAAGGAAAAACAAGAAAACGGAAGCACTTGTTTAGTCATGCCAATTTCGCGGTTATGTCCTTCTATTCCTCAAATCGTAGCGTGCACGCAAAACGACCAAACCGGGTCGAAGTCCGTTTCAGGGAGACCCAAGGGGAGCCCCCAGCTGAACCGGTGGTCCAGAGCCCGAGCCGTACGGTCCGGGCAGAAATTGGACCGTTCCAGTCTCCGAACCCAACCGCCGGAACCCAACGCCCCTCTACGTCAAATTCCTCCACCAGTGGACCCAGACGATGCCGTCAATTTGGACGGCGCAGATGCCATGGCCGTCAAGTCCATCTACATGATCTCCGACGGAACCGGCTGGACCGCCGAGCATTGCGTTAGTGCCGCTTTGGGTCAGTTCGATTACTGCTTGGTCGACCGTGGCTGCCCCGTCAGTACCCATTTGTTTTCTGGGGTAAGCAAATGCAAACACATCTTTCAAAAAATGTGCTTTACCAATTTGAATCATCTCATAGTATGAGTTTAATTTTTGCATCTCCATTAGTAATTAATAAATTAAAAATGTTAGAATGTAAATTTTGTTGTTGATTTTATGGTTAAGATTGATGACACGGAGAAGTTGCTGGAGATAACAAAGCAAGCAGCTAAGGAAGGTGCTTTGCTAGTGTATACTTTGGCTGATCCCCAATTGGCTTTGGCTGCAAAGCAGGCATGCAAGTTATGGGGTGTGCCTTCCACTGATGTATTGGGACCCATCACAGAGGCCATTGCTTCTCATTTGGGTGTTTCTCCCTCTGGCCTTCCTCGTGGGGCTTCTGGTCTTCCCCTATCTGATGATTACTTTCGTAGGATTGAAGCTATTGAGTTCACCATCAAGCAAGATGATGGGGCATCACCCCAGAATCTGGCCAAGGCTGACATTGTTCTCACCGGCGTTTCGCGCACCGGGAAGACCCCCTTGTCCATTTATCTGGCTCAGAAGGGGTACAGGGTGGCCAATGTGCCCATTGTCTTGGGTGTGGCAATGCCAAGGACTCTGTTTGAGGTGGATCAGAAGAAGGTTTTTGGCTTGACTATAAATCCTCTTGTCTTACAGAATATTAGAAGTGCAAGGACTAAAACCATGGGATTAAGTTCGGATGGTAGGAGTATTTATTCGGAGATGAATTATGTCAGGGGGGAACTTGAATTCGCTGGAAGGCTCTTTGCTCAGAACCCTCTTTGGCCAGTCATCGGTAACAAATTTATTCTTCTCAAGTCCTCATTTCTGTCATCTTTGATGTTACATTAATTCATCTGATGCTTATGACGTCTTATTTTGTTATCTATTTACAGATGTGACTGGAAAAGCCATAGAAGAGACCGCAGCAGTTCTGTTGAGGCTGTACCATGACAGGAAGAACAAGTGCACCATGTCCAAGATCTCAAAACGCTATTAGAGAAGAGAAGTTTTTATCGTGAACTTCAGATTGTAAAGTATAAAATTTGTATAGTGCTATAATGTTGTATTTACTGAATACAACTAGGTTAATCACTCGATTAGTCGCTATAATTGAATAAACATTATTTTTAGTCCCTATATTATTAATTGTTCATTTTAGTCCTTATACATACTATTTCAATTTCTTTTAGTCTACATATTTAGACGGTGTGAACTAAAAAAGATTTAAAATGATATGTAAAATAACTAAAAGAGATTAAAACAATATATGTATATGGACTAAAATAAATGTTTTTAAGTTCAGTAATCAAAAACTGAAATTTTTATAATTATAGGAATTAAGTAAATAATTAAACCTAAATTTTATATGCCACTTACTTTTTGGGGTATTCTTTTGCTAACTAGCACGGTATGTCTTTTTTTAAAAATTAACTACCAGATTCGTCTTACATATCATTATGTGGTTAAATGCTACTATTGACAGCTTGTATCATAAGTAATTCGATTCTAAGAAAGAGTTGAACGTGTCTTGGCCCAGCGGCAAAATAGTTGCTTTGCTCGGTGAAACCTACTGATCAGTTGAAAAACTGCTTTCAAAAAATTTGGTGAGTGCTGGTGACTTCTCTTTTTGTGAAAATTCTCATGGAGCATAATGAATGAGTACAATGCTCTTTTCCTTCAAGGGAAAGGAAGTTCTGTTTCGGCCAAAATAGTGAAGTATCCCTCCATGATTATTGGCTTTATTATCTTGTTGGATCTTAGCTACACTTAACTGGTATGCTGGCAATATTTATTGGTATGTAAGCCATCAATTTTCTTGCCAAAATATCTGGTGGATTTTAATATTTTATGCTAGTTTGGTTGTCAACACTTGTAGAAAAAAATACAAGACATACTAAACATGCTAAAATCCTACATTCCAAGCAACTTATGTCATTTAACTTATTTACGTAAACTTGCTGGTGTACCAAACTTGCCTAAGGGCACAAAAGCATGAGCAGGTGGGTAGTGAGGGGTTTCTTTGTTTTTCTTCCCATTGTGAAATTCAATAACTCACAAATTTTGTAGGTTGGGTAGCCAATGTTTGTTAACCTAACTGGGACTGTGGATTAACAGTTTTGCATCAACCTCAGAATAATTGTTACCTCAATTACCCAAGGAGTCTAACTGATCTCTTAATATGGTAGAGGACAAATTTAACACTTAAAGTAATTTAGGGTTGTCCTTAAGTCCGCAATCGAAAACTCGCATGGCTGTTTATGTCTTCTGCCAATGGAAACATTTATCTTAATACGGTTGTTAAGGAAAAGGATCCCAATACTTATTATGTAGACCACAGTACACAACAGACAAAAATTCACTAAATTAATCTTAATCTTCCATACACACTGTTTTTTTCCGAAAGGTTTCCTAATATATAAACATTCTTTGTCCCTAGAAAAGGCACTCGTGGATTACAGTTTCTTCCAGACAGAAAAAAACGTCTTTTAGCACGCATGCCGTTTGTGCCTACTTTTGTAGCTTGTAGGTAAGTAGCTCTCACGGTTTTGGTTTACTTTCCCCAACCTTTTTCCCACAGTTAACATTAAAGTTACACACACTAGAAAAAGATTCACTTGCCATTACATGATCAAAACAAAAGATACAGGGGATAAAAATAAGGACGGAGTAGATAGAGCAAAAAGGGACTTTCTGATCCTCCAACACCACTATTCCCTTAGATGACACTCCAAATAAACTATAGAGCACTCTCTTAATGTGATCTTTATCTGTTGCTGTATTCCATTCACATAAAAAAAATATTCCTTCCCCTTTATCATAGTGCAGTATGTCATTGAATTTGCCTTTCGTAGCCCCCCAACAGGTAACTGATTCTGACGTCAAGTGGTGGAAGTTTTAGTTGCCTATTGAATGTTTTACAAATTTGTCTTCAAACTTCTTTCTCCTGAGTTTTGCTCCAATCCTAGGATCTAGATTTTACACAACCCATTATATCATTTGTCCCATTTACATCAGTGGCATCAGGAACTTCTGCCAGTCACCCCCTTATTCATCTGCACTTTGCTTACTGATAGCAAGAGTGAAGTATATTAGCAACATTGTTCCCATGCTTGACCTGTTTCAGAGCTGGGAATTAAGACACATAAAATAGGGTGAAAGACAGAACAGAATCCAAGTACTGAAGCTAATAGGAGATAAATCTTACAAGGTGGCAAAGAAAAGAAGCACTCTTCTAGGGTCAAGGAGGCATGAAGAAGGTCGTTTAAAACTATTTCTTCTAGTTACACATTTGCTTTCGGTGTTGGTGGTGCACATGTTACTGGCAGTAATAGTAATCTGATGATGAACCTGTGTGTTTGTGGAGTGTTGCGTGGACCCTACTGCTACCGCCGCTGACTTTTCAGCCGTGCAGGATCCTGATAGAGCAGCTGCATTTCCATAAAATCCACATCACAATATTGTCTCAATTTCTGATAATGACAATACCTGTGGCCCCCAAGAATGGGTTACCAACAAGATATTAATATTAATATCTATCTCATGATCTGTAATGTCTGTAGAAATACACATGGTTGACCCAGAATTCTGTTTCAGAGAGCTATAATTAATTGACATGTTCTCATAGTAGGTTTCCTGTTTTACACCCGAACTAATCTCCACCTACCAGGGACTAGGCCAAACTAATTTCACCCGCCATCATAATTTTTTATGTACGTAATCTCAGTATGACTTTTAATCATGTTGATGTCATTATATTCCGAAACCTAAATTAAATTGGATCTGAGATAATGATACTGACAACTATAGTATATTCATAACAGACAGAGTTATACAGCAATGAGACCTAAGGATCAGGGGACAACCACTTTGGCCTCACAGGTACAGGTTGGTGTTGAAATATTTAATGATACCACTAATTTTGTCACCTGTGTCTACGTATATACATATCGATCAACCCAAGTTCCATAATGGTCAAACAACAGAAACAAACCCGACTGTTGGTAATTTGATTAAAATTATCTTCAACACGAGATACAGGAAGACAAATCTTAAGTTGGCAAATCACTCGGTCTAGGATAGTTTGGATCCTCTCATGTGTTCTTTATGTGGTACACATTTTTTATATATTTATCTGCAAATTACTATGCGCATGAAGGGACTCAAATGAAGATCTAATTCTAAAGAAAACAAAACATACTATATTATATTTTAGATTAGAATAATGCAACTAATGAGTTCACAATTTTATGCTAAGACAATGGTATATGGTACCTTTTGGTGAGCATATAGTTGGGACAGTATCCCTATCATGAACTGTATTCACCTTCCTGTCGCCCCCACGCTGAGATCCTTTCCTCGAAAGGTTCCGCTGCAACTGTACCGTTAAAATCAATCAATCAATAACGTGAAAAAAATATTGAACAAGTCAACTTTGGGTGGGGAGTTAAGTAAGGGATACACAAAGGTGAAACTTAAATGATTATATTAAACAGCTTCATCTAATTTTCAACGTTTCATTAATTTAAATTTATAGTTAAGGTTGAGGGAATTGAGTGGTGGAAAATCAATAATAAAATAATAATAATAGAGCCTGAGAAAGACATTCGATTTCAATGGCCGCAAAGGTTTAACAACAGTTGGTAACGTGTGTGTTTTCCTTCTCATTTTCATTAATGCCCCAACCATTAGTGTACATTATACTAATTGCAGGAAGAACAAAACACCACTGATCCTGTTTTGGATGTAATATGTGCCAAACAAATTAAAACGAAGTAATTATCGCGTGGTAAAATACAACTTAAAAAAGAACAAAAAAAAAGGATCTTACTGTGATTCTGGAATTAGCATTGATGCTATCTTTGTTGATGGCGGAAGAGAAGGAATCCATGTCAATCACAAAGCTATCAGCTTCCTCAGCTGAATACTGATACGCGTTTATGTGATCTGAAACAGAGATTCTCTGGGTACCCATGTTCTTCTGTTCTGATTCCAGAGCCTCGCGAGAAGAAGAATCACCCGAATTCTACAAAATCCAAACCCATGGCAACAGAGCTACAAGGATTAAGAACTATGGAGGAGCTTGATGACCGAAAATCGAAGAGCCAGAAGACCCAAATTTTCAATGGAACAGTTGAGAGATAGAAAAACCGTAAAAGAAACTCTTACCAACTCTGGAATTTCTTCCATGTCCATCACTTTCTAATGAAAAGAAGAAGAAAAAAAAGGATAACGAAGGAGGAAAAGTTGCGTATGGAATGGGGCACAGCTCAGACTATAACTACACAGCACCTGATTGCAAATGAAAACGAACCCCATAAGTCAAAAAGGCTAAAGATTATATATATAAAAATATAAAATAAAGAAAACATACCCGTGAACAAAGCCCAGAAATTTCTTCTTTGTTCCTTCTTCAGTTGCAGGAATATTGGGAAAGTGATTGCGGCAGTGAAGATGAGTAAAGGGTCGCAAAGGACACATAGAAGAGCAGTTGGGAAGGTGTTAGTTTGTTCTGGTGAAAACTTTGTGCAAATGGAAGAACGGAATGGACTTAAAACTAGTCTTCTTTTTGTCTGATTAGAAGTGAGAGATTTTTATTGGAAGAAAGAGAGAGGAAAGGACGAGAGAATGGATGGGAAGAGTGTAAGAGGAAGAAGAGAGAGAGAGAAGGACATCGCCATCATCATCATGATCATGCGGATTGTGGGGTTTGCTCTGTGAAAGAAAAGATATGCATTCATAAACAGAGAAGTAAGAAGGGGATTGATTGCAATCTTAAACTTCTCTCTCTCTTGCTTATGTTTGCTTTCCTATGTACTTTACTGTGAATCTGTGACGTGTAGCAGATAAGTTCACTTTGCAGCTATAAATAGAACAATTTTTTTTAAGTATACTAATTAAAATTTAATGACTGTGTAAAAAATGTTTCCATTATCAGTCAATAAATAAATATTATGAATTTAATTTTATTCATAAATACCAAAAATGGAGTTTAGTTATATATTTTACTATATAAAATAGATTTTAACTTATTTTCTTATAAACTGAAATCAGTTGATTTGGATCTTGATACTGTTGAACAGGAAAGGATAATGATTATCTTTTTGATATTTGTGAAATAATTTTGTTTTAAAAGATTATGTGTTAAATGTACGCTTTCTTATGATTAAGGAAATAAGCTTCAATCAACCATTTTAAGTAAACCAATCCACTTTCCACTTACTCCTATATTGCCTTTTAATCATTGTTGTTGATGATATTATTTATGGTTATCTTTATTATAAATTTGGAAAACAATATTACCTTTATTTAGTAAGTAACTTTTTTAAGGAAACTTAATTTTCGTCTGTTCTCTCTTTGTAAGTAATACGCGTATTAATAGCTATTATCTTAAAATCAAAATTCTTTTAAATTAATTATATACACTTCAATCAAATTTAACATATTTTGATTTATATGTTTACAGTTAACTAAAATGATAATTTTAAATTCTAAATCACCTTGTACCAATAACCCTTGAACAATTTTCACTATTTTAAAATTTATAAAAATATTTGTCACAAGTCAACTTGAACTACGGCTTGACGGAACAATAGTTCAGCTGTTAGTCAGTTAACCCTACTAGTCCAACTTCCGTTCCCCAAATTCTGATTTGGTTACGCCAAACAATTTTCATAACGAACAAGAGGAATAATATCTTTTAATTGACAAATTCAGTTTAATTAATTCACTTTTTGAAGATTTACAAATTTTAAAAAGTTGACAGTTGTATAGTTCAAAAGACGAAGCAACTTGATATTTCAATTAAATATATTATGAAATAATATATATAAAATAAATTTTCTCGATTTAACTATTAAATTATAATATCATATCATTAAAATTAATCATATTAAAGTTTAATAAAATTTAACAAAAATAATAAAATATTAAGTGATTTATATGGTAGTATATTTATTGTGTTGATTTTAATCTATATAAATAAATTATTAAATAATTTTATTTTATATATATATATATATATATATATATATATATATATATATAATATTTGTGAAATGTTCCTTCAATCTATAATGAATTATAAAAAAAATATTATCTAAATAACAATCTCATCACAATATCTTTTAATAGAATCACATTTTTTTAATTTATCATTAAATTGAAAGTTTATTTTATACTAACGATATTTACAGAAATTATATAATTATGATAGATAAAAGATAAGACAATATGTATTTTTTTTTTAAAACATACTAAATATGAATATTTTAATCTTGTTAGATTATTCCATTATAAGATAAATAGTTATGATGATATGAGATTATAATTTAATAATAAGTTAATAAAATTATTAATTGTGTAATATTTAATATTTTTGTTTGAAATTTTAAAAACATGCTACTAGGTGTTTGTCAAGTTCAAGACATGTTTGTTTCTCGTAAAGACACACGAAAGCAGAATTTGAATCAACGTTCTTGTTAACGAGTCTCATCCTTAACCATTGACACAATTCTTGTTGATATTATAAATAATGTTTATTATTTATATGATGTAAAATGCTGTATGTAAATTTTAAAAAAATATTAGTTTAATATACAAAACACATGGTTGTTTCTGTGTATCTAGCCACATAATTTTTAAAAAGTTGGGCGGTTATTATGACTTTATTGTGGGTACATTTGGTATACATTGTAGAATAACTTTAGTCAAGATAAGCATATATTGATTAGACGTAGATGTTTCCCCAACCAAAGCAAATGATTAACCTTTTAAGAGTCCCAAAATTCCAGTGTTATGCAGTTGCTGTTTCCAATCTTATCCATATCATTTATCCAACTTTCTCTTCACCAATCATGTTTTTTATTTTTATTATATATTTTTTAAATCAAGCAGTCATTACATCTTCGAAGTGATGGTCTGATATCTAAATCTATTTTTTGTTAATTGAAAATGTTTAGAGTTGAATATATTTATTTGGAAAAAGATTCAAATGGTTTATAATAAATATAGTATTTTGATGAATTTTTTAAATAAAATTGAGATGAGAATAATTTTATTATCTAAACTTATATAATTTTGAATTTTACATAAAATATAAATTTTATATTTTTTATATATCGTATTTCTTTAGTAACCTCTTATTATTGATGTGGTTTTGGTTGGCATATCACTAATTTTAACTATAATTAAACTATTATTGATTCAATGAATGATGAAAGGTATTGAATTGATTATGATATGATTAAAATTTAATGTATCTCAGATTTTTCTCTATCAACATTAGTTGTATTTTGTGATTAATATTTGACATTGAGAAATTAATGTCTTTGAGAATTGTTTTTCGTCAATATTAATAAGATTTTTTTTTTCTTTAACATAGGTTAAAGTGTTTTTTGAATGGAGATTAATTATAGTTTTTTCAATTAATATTAATAGGACTATTTTGTCATCCATGTTAATCATTTTTTTATTTAACAATAATATAATTATTTTTTTTAACAATGTAAGTTATTTTTTTATGTTGATATATATTTTTTCCAATTGATATGAGGATTATTGTTCTATCAAAGGAAGTTAGGTTAGTTATTTATCGTATTTTTTTACGATAAACTTTTAAAACGAGAGAATAAAAACTAAATTTAATATTATTAACTCAAAAACTCTAATATCCAAAATTCACAGGAGGAAGAAAAAAAAATTAAGGACTTAAAAAAAACAAGTATATTTTGATTTTAACATTATGAATCAGTCCTATAAAACTCACCGTTACACGGGCATAATTACACTCTGGCGGAAAATATAATTAAAATTAATTTTTATACGCTTTAAACACATTTCTTAAATTAAACTACATTTAAATAAAAATTTTAAATTCAAATATAAAATACAGTAAATATTAAATTACATGATAAATACGAAATAATTTCAAAACAAAAATAACAACACAAAATTTATTCATCAATTATGTTTTGATCTCATGCATCTATTTCATCCATATAAACAGACAAATAATTACTTTAATTCATCGTAAAAATTAAATAAAAAATATAATATATTAAACCATACAAATATGAATAATGTTTATAACTCTCAATACTCTTTATTCCACACACACACACACACACACATATATATATATATATATATATATATATATATATATATATATATATATATATATATATATATATATTCAGTTTCAGAATTGAATATGTAAAACACGTGTTGAAGAGAGATTTAGATTTTAACTTAAAGATGAACTCAAAAAATCTCAAATATGAAATAACTATCCACAATAGAGTGAAGTAAGGAAGAGAAGTGTTACATTTGTTATTGAACTTCTTTTATTAGAAAAATGTGAAAATAACCCTAATAACAAAAAAAAATAAAAAATCTGATGTGTTTAATTGTATTGAACTTTTTTATTTAAGATTCAGGTTAGTACAATCTCCATGGATAAAACCTCTTTAGCCAAAAAATAATACAAACCAAAATTTAAAAACTCACATTTAATCTTTTAATTTAAAAAAAATACAAACTTACATCTACATAAATTAAGTTATACAGATAGTCTCTAAACTGTCTTACAGATACCCAATTCTTCTTATACGAATACAACGTGACGTTAAAGAAAATAGCAATATGCAAACTATATCAATCATAAGATGTGTTGCACCACTCGTTTCAATCCAACAATATCATAATAAGTTCACATCAGTTTTTCTATTGACAGTGTAACTTATGTGCCAAGTTAAGCAATGTTTTCACATCTATTACAGATATAAATTATTATATTATTATTCAATCTCCATTGACTATTTATATTGTTTAGTTTACTTTGTTTGCTGCACGTAACACTAATATGACTCAAAAATTAAATGCTTTTTGTAGGTTCTTACTTTCGGAATTCATGATCAACGAGGGCTTTTTTAAACTAAATGATTGTATACTAATCATAAGCTATTAATGGTTTAGAATCTTCAAATTTTATATTTTTATTCTACATATACAGGTAACTGAGTGTGTAAGAAGTTGTATCTATGTAGAATATACAACGAAAGAAAAGGATAGATAAAAGAAGGAAAGAAAGAAAAGTGTGACTATTATAAAAATAATATAACAATGCAGGTGGGTGAATAAAAATAATAGTTTGTTTTTGTTCTTAATATGACACATTTGAGTGGTGCTGATAGAAAAACATTAACTAATTACAAATAAATGGCTCCACTAGTCGCCAAAATTGAGTAAGAGGGGTAAAGCTGTGGGAGTGAGTACTATTCCGAATATATTACAATGATATTTTTTAATATATTATGTGGTATTGAATATAAATAAAAAATATATTTTAGTTTTAAAGATAAGTAAATCCTAACCAATTTAATCTTATTTAATGAAAAAACCCATGGTCAAAATTGTGTTCACTTATGTTGATTTTTTTTTATAAAAAATTGTGCGCGCAGAAAAAAAACATAGTTTTATTCATATAAAACCAACCTATTTATAAAATATGAGTAAAACTAAAAACTTATCAGTTACTAGAGCGATAAAAGATAATATCTAAAAAATAAGATAAAAAAATTAAATCTAGAAAACAAAAAAAAAATCTATCATATCATTTAACATAATTTCTATTTTAAATAAAATAACATAACAATATAATATATATATTTTTATCAATTAGTTCCAACCCTCATGTCTTCAAAAAAATTATAGTTATGATTTTATTTTCACTTTTAATGAAAAAATTGACTAAGTTAGAACCTTGTTTTTAAGTAAAACTAGCAAAATTAAATACTTTTTATATTACTAATTATTTTGTTTATACTTAACTAAAAAAATATCATACTAGCACTATCTATTACTTAAGAATCATATTACATTAAAAGTTATTTGTAAACATATAGAAATAATTATATATAATATAAAAACTCAAATATATATATATATATATATATATGAGTAGAAGAAATAAAACAGATGGGAAGGGTTGTTGGGGTGATGTTATTGGTAAACCTTTCGGCTAGTGCATAAATTGGCTGCAAGCTTTTTTTTTTTCTTTCTTTCTTTGGTACAATTCATTTTTTAAAGTTATTTCACTTATTTTTTTTTAAAGTTACGTTTTTTCTTTTGTTAAAAAAAATTCAAGTTTCCTAAATTTTCAAAGCTTTTATCCAAACACATATTTGACCTGATTTTTCTTTCTAGAACGAAGAAAAACAAGTTTTTCTAAGCCAAACACTGTTTTGAGATAAACTTAACATAATTTTCGTTTAATCACAAAAAATTGCTTCTGATGCCTTCCAAGTTCCATCCTCCACTCACCGTGGCGGTGGCAACTTCCTTTTTGCCTATCAGAATCAAACTATTCACACTTCTTTTGCTTTGATCTTTATTTTATATATCGAACTATGTGGAGAAAGAATCAATATTTTAATCTCTCTTGTTTGGTTTCACTTTTTTTCTAATCTATAATCAATAAGCTTTTTTCTTTTTTAAATGCTGCCATCATCCAGTACTATTTTTAAGGAATATTTTTTAAGTTATCAATAGTAACAAATGTTTTTAGTATGTAATCTAATAAATAAATTAAAGAAGAAAATATTAAAATATCATGGACACACCTTTATTCCCATTTCTATAAGGCTAATGAAAAAGCATGAGAAGGATACATTCTGACCCATGAAGGATGAGTTAGACATTAACAGTCCACTTGCCAAGGGGTATTTCATAGTATTTTGTTTTTTCACGTGAGCTCCATATACGACAGTAGCACTTTTCTTTGTTATTTCATATTATCTTGGTTTGCGATATGGTCGGTTCAAATTCCACCTTATAATGTTTTTGTGGTCACATTCCTATCCCCTTGTTACCCTTCCACTCCTATTTGTTTTCTATTAGTTTTGGTATACCTTTGTCCTGTTCAGGGAAAGCCATGTATAAAGTTACCAATGGTTCCAGATTGATTATAGAAACAGAAAGACCATAACCAAAAACAGAAGAAGGTAGGTGCGGGTAATGATGCCATCTCTTCTTTTAAACCACACAATTAATATAATGACATATTCATCACCCACCAACAAATGTTTAATATATTTTATATCATCATTGTATGGGAAGAGACCTGATTGTTTGCTGGAAAGTGCAAAAAGAAAGAGTTAATATATAACTGTTGTCCAAGTTGCATAATTAAGTTTTTGAGTTCAGTATATAAATTGTTTGTCCTAAGCACTAAAGTTTTTTAGCAAAAGAAACACATGCTGTTTGTTTAATGGATCATTTGATTTCCAATGACCGTATATATGAATAAATTTTGTGTTAAATAATTTCACATATTAATATATACATATATAAATAAAAAAACAATCTTACCAATTATAAGTTATTTGGATTAATTAAACTTAAATTTATTTTCTAATATAATATTAAGGTCCATCATAAGAAGATTTGTAGAATTTGTTGGTGTTATTCTTGTTATTATATCACTTATATATACTTTGTGTTGTATATAAGATATTAAATGTGAATGAATGTGATGAGATTCTATATCAATTGAAAATAAAACTAATTTATAATATATAAGTAAAAGTAATCTCATCATGTAAATTAATTTTGTGATTACCAGTAAATATAATAATTAATAGTTTTTAAAATATATATTGAATTGATAGAAAATATTATTTAAAAATGATATCAAATATTTATTTAAAAACCATACAATATAGTGAATTATTAAAAGATAAAATATCCATTTAAAAAGATAATGGAAAATATCATTATGTTCAAAATAATACAAATAATAATACTTAACTATTATTATTTTCAAAATTGGACTCCAATAAATAAAAAATAATTTTATTAATATTAAATTACTGTATATATATATATATATATATATATATATATATTAAAAATTGGTGTTTGTTTCGTTATCATCAATGGATACCGTCTTTACTTGATAAAAGAATAACTTTTTATATATTAAAATTATATTATCAATGAGTTGGCATTACTTTAATGATATTTTATATTTTATAATTGCAAAATTTCTTATAAAATTATATATCAATCTTAAACAAACATTAAGCATAAAAAATATAAAGTATAAATGAATGTGTAACAAATGTAATTTTTTAAGTCATTTAATAATTAAAAAATAATAATTTTAACAATAAGTCATATTGTCTATTTTATATCATTGATGAAACTTACACATGGAGTGTTTGTTATGGATTGGTTAACTAAAAAATTAATTAAAAAATGTTAAGAGGTGCCATGCCTCCCAAGGATTAACCTAGGTCTGTCCTCTGGCTACAATGCTCCATAATGAATATGAAGAGGTTTTTTCCCCATAATGAACATGAAGATGCTTTGACTTTTGATGTTACAGACCATATATGAGGCAAAGTAGACTACTGAGAAAAGAGTAAGGATTTTAACAATGGTTGTCTTAGGATTCCGGGTAGGTTGAAAGCAAAGGGCTAGAATAATAACACTGGAGGACCTCGATTTGTCTTTTAAATCAATGGCTAGAGACTGATTTGTCTCTTAACCAGTACTTTTATAAGTAGTGAATCAATTTTGATAGATGACAAACAACAGAACATTAATTTGCTTACAGCCATGCACACGAATCTAATCAATCTCAAGTTTTGTCTATGTTCTGACCATACTGTATATTCTGTTTGTATTAGCTGCACTGTACCATGCTAGAGAACAAGCTACCACAGAGAAGATAAATGTTCATGGAGAACTCGTATCCAACATTTACAGCCAATTAAAAATCCTGAACCTTAAACTTTAAAAACTAACTTTTCTATGATTTTTATATTAATTATTATAAAAATAAAAAAGTTAAGATATATGATATTTATTTATGACTGAATAATAATACAAAAGCTTTTCATAAATAATAAATAATAATTCATCCAAAAAAAAATCTGTGTTTCACCCCATTCTATACAAGTTTGAACCAACCACTATCCGAGTCTTGAGAATCAAAGACAGCGATTGAATGCGTTCAAAATGTAGGACAAAACGTCTCTAAATATGACAAACTTCCATTACATTTTGGAAGAGAAAATCAGCATGTGTTGACTTTGCATATGCATGATGACAAGCACTGAATTGGCTTGAAAGGATTAATGTTTTGTATGCAGCCGTAGTTTATTGCTCTTACAAACACGAGTGTAGAAAATACAAAGTAAGATGGTTTTGTTCTTATGCAATGGGTTACCCTATGTTCCATAGCAATCGTATAATTTCCATAGATAATAGGGATTTTATTTTCCATTCACCTCCTCTTCTAACCTTCAAGTCGATGAACTCATCAGTAACTTCCTAAATTCGAAAATCAACTTTAATCTTTAGTTAAGAACATACACGCATAGGTTTGTGTTATAACTTCTTCATTTCATTGGCGATGTTTAATGAAGAAATCAAGTTAAAAATAAAAAATCTTTTGGACATAATACAATTTAGATGAACCCCATAAAATCTTTTCTTGATTATTTGCATATTATATAATAATAACTAATTGGAGAACATGTATAGAATAAAATGGTTCATGTCGAACTACAAAGTATAACGTATATTTCATATTTAAAGATGATAGTGCGCACATCCAATTATCATAATTTATGAATGGTGCATGATGCCTGAATGCTGGTATGGTTTATAGTTTAATGCGTGTTGCATACACTTGTATTGGTGGTCCAAGACTTTGAGTCAATCGCGCAAAGCTGTTGATTTTTGAGCCATATACAATGAAGCTTCAATCCCAAGAGTAAAAAATGAAAAACTATTTTTCCCGACAAGTTATTTGAACCTCTAATATTGGTGACCCATTCTTGAGCTATCCATGCAGGGGTGGCTTAAAGCCCAAGCATATAAAGCAATCGTTTTAGGCTTCAAGGTTTCTAAGGCCTAAAAAAAAATTAATATGCTTTAGGCCTCAAGGTCATAAAGGCCTCAAAAAAATTTAATATGCTTTAGGTCTCAAGGTCTCAAAAAAATTTAATACTCACATATTATTATAAAATAAAAAATATTTAATTTTAAAATTATACTAACAAATTTTCAATTAAAAATTTAAATATTATAACTGACTTTAAGTTTACATTGATGATAGAAATATTATTTAATGACTTTAAATTTATATTGGTACTATAAATGCTATTTAATGAATAATATTCTTGAAACTTTTTTATAATAAATTAATAATATTTAAAAAAAATTGAACAGTCAAGGAATCTTTCATATCAAAACTTTTTAATTTATCTCTTCCCTTCATATCAAAACTTTCTAATTTATCTCTTTCCTATATTCCACGGATTGATTTCATCTCTTTATATGTCCTATCATTGTCTTGTCTGACTATTCCACTTTTCTCCTTCTTTCTTCACTTATCTCCTTTTCTTCCTCTATCTCTTTGTTCCTTCTATAATATTATTTCAACTTGTTTTCAATTTCAAATTTCCTTCATTTCATATCTGATGATTCTATATTATGCACGTGTCTTTACTTGGAGACTTCGAATAGTAGATTGATTGAGGAAGAACTTGTGTTCACTTTGGCTCATTTTGAGTGCATCAATATTAGGTAAAAATAATATGAGATTGATCAATTGATCTCAATTTTTTTTTATTTTTCATTATTGTTTCATTAATCTTAAAATAATTTGTGCAGATTCAAGGAAGAGAATTTAGAAGTTACAAATTATATTTAAAGACATACCAAAGGACAGGATCAATCAGGTTT
>Ga0099825_1004092_pt1 | contig 19227 bp, 14 predicted proteins | sample SiratroredBW_FD_76838 | JGI IMG/M metagenome (GOLD analysis project Ga0099825, IMG submission 76838) | Root nodule microbial communities of legume samples collected from California, USA - Siratro red BW | ecosystem: Host-associated > Plants > Roots > Nodule | place: USA: California | collected... | reverse complement strand
TTTTTTATTATATTTTTTTTTTTATATATATATATATATATATATATATATATATATATATATATATATATAAGCATGTGTATTTGCTAGCATTTAATAAAGACAAATAAGAAAAGACTCTATTATTATATAGAAACTATAAAATGTCATATAAAATAAATGATCGATCTTCCAGAAAAAAAAATATATGTTAACAAAGACCCAGGTAATTTTTTTTTAAGTTATTGACTAATAATAAACCAATTTTTCGTAAACTTTTTTTGATTTTTTTTCATTTTCCAAAAAATTCCTTAACTTTTTTATTTCTACAATAAATTCCTCTATTTTTTTTTCCTAAAATATACTTTTAAATATAACAAAACCTTATTTTTTTAGACATCATTTGAACTAATCAATATTTCTTGTTGACATAAGTACAAGTGGACTCACTTGTGTTTGAGTTGGTCAATTGAGTGGTCCAGAATTTGAATTTCGATGATGTCGTTTTCCCAATAAATTACATTTTATTATTATTGCTTGTACCTCAGACTTTAATAAAAACCTCTTCATGGAAAACTAGGAAGCCTTAAAGATTACAGTATTTACTTTAACGAAACTAGGAAAAAGAGAAGTAGTCTGAAAACCAAAGAAAGTTATAAAAAAAAAATATACATTATACGTACAGATAATTGTAGATATTTACTCTTCAATACTAAAATACTTCTTTTGATCGTTACCGTCTAATCTTTATTTTTAATAAATTATTTATTTTTAAACACAACAAATAAGAAATCAAAATTAACCAAAAATTTAAAAATATAATTGCCTAAATATTTATTGTTATCCACAAAACTAACTAAGTTACAACTTTCACATTTCAACAGCCTGGTCTTCATATTTGTCAATATTGACCTCCAACAAAAAAAAAAATGGCGCAAGGACGAAAGAAGTTTGCTGACAAAGGAAAAGTGATGATTTGGAGGACAATAGTTCCAAAATCTAAATGTCAGAAGAAATAAAAATTATCACCAAAGAAAGTTCAAGAATTAACAAAATTTTGACGCGCCATCTCTTTCTGTGTTTCCTCTCCCTAGCCAAAAAACAACTTGAATAAAAAAATGAAAATATACCACTGAAAATTGCAACCTATAAAGAAAGTTTTATTTACTATTCCTAGGACAGGAAAGCACTTTGAATCTAATCACTAAGGTACAGTTCACCTAATTGATACATCACAGGACAAATTTACAGTTTCAATAAAGCATCCTTCTCGCGACCAATTAGCCAAGTCAAGCAAGCATCCACGCTTGTAATGCATCCCATGCATAAACTCCATAAACTCAATTTATTTCTAATGAAGAAACGAAACGAAATGGTCCTTCAGTTACGAGAAAGGTAACAATCCTGACAAAAAAAAACCAAGCATATTAAGCAATAGAAAATGTTCACAAGGGAATCGCTACATAAGGTAGATATATGATTATGATCAAGTCAATATAGCTATCAATCTCAAATAGAATAGAGACCACGTAATGTATATGAGGACATATCATGTCACAGCAAGAGAGGAGATAACTTTGATTGTTCAATCTCAAAATTAATGATGAATATTGAATTTATTTAAACAATCTTTATCATTTATGTATGTTTAAATACTCAATCTTAAACTTTTCTCACTTCTCAGGTTCTCGCACACTGCAATTCTTTCGTACTAAATTCTACATAATGTTTCCCCCTATCTAAAACATCAAAGGATCTTGGATTCTCGGTATTTTTTAAGAATCTACTTTCATTTAAGGAAGTTTTAGGTGATCCAAATTTCATTCAAAGGATATATAATGTAAACTGCTTCACAGTCTATATGTACTGTTGGTTATGACCGGGCACTGTAGTGCCACTCGTATATAATAAGGACAATTACCAGAGGGTGAGAAATATTCATCAAGGTAAAAAAAAATGGTGACTATCCATTGCCTGCACGCAAACCACCAGATTTAATTTAAGCTTCCTAGCAGAAGACTACAATCAGTACCTCTGTATTATGATTGCTGCACTTGTCGGGAAATCTGTGTTATCCAATCAGCATATCCATTATTAGCACCCATCTGGTCCTCAATCAGGTTTGAAAGAAGAAGGAATCCTTCTCTGGGGTGTTCACCTTGCCTGACAAGGCGGCACAACTGGTAATATGCACGGTCAGTGCTTCTGAGCTTCTCAAGTACCTTTATCAGCCTCCGGGATATCTCATTCTCATTCTCATTCTCATTCTCATTCTCATTTAGAGTAACCTGTTCAAGGAAAGCAAAACATAAGCACAGTTGAAGATAGATGCCAAATGTTGCTGAACGAGAAAAACTGAGGAGGAATACATCAGAAGTCTACAATATTATTAAATAGGATATCGACACTGGCGTAAGTCTAAACCAACTAAGGGACAAATTTAACAGAAAATCCACTATGAATTATTTTTTTTTATCATGACGCTGCAGCACTGAGAAATGCATAAATTTAACTATTGAACACTCCGGCGATATATCTTAAGGTTCACATACATTATACTTTTCAGCTCAAATGCACGAAAATATCAATAATTTGTTCAAATACTAGGTGCTATCAATTATCCTAAATCTACCAAGCAAGCTCGATATAGTAACTGTTTATAATTCAACAATCATATACATGTGCACACATCAGATTGCAGAGAGAAAATAATCTGAACATTAACAAGCTTTAGTGAAGAACCGAAAAGTACTTAACGGAGAAATTAGAAAAAGATGAGATAAAAAAAAAAGTTTTAAAAACCAGAAGCACTTAAAATGACAATAAATCATGTACTCTACTGTGCTTTCTCCTTGTCTTGAATATACTATACCTTTGATAACTCTGCTGCAAAGTTAGATCCCAGTAAGTTCTTAGCTATGTCAGGTGAAATCACTCTACCAAACCATAAAATGAACTGGAAGCCATCGTCATATATATAAAGGCCCCCAGAATCCAAGCTCTCCCCAGTCAAAGGTAACCTTCTATCAATGCTTTTCAAGTCATCAGCCTGAACTTAAACACAAAAGGAAATAATTCAAGGAGTAGACATTTAAACCATTTTAGTTATGAGTTTCAGACGCAGTAAATGCATACATTTAGAAGATATTCATCAAGTCGATGCAAACTAGGGTAGAGAAGTTTCAACATCCTTTTTATTGGTAGGGTCATCATTGTGTGTCCAGCTGCACACCGTTCATCTAGTGAAACATCACCATACCCACCACGGAGAGGTGCTGATCTACAAAGAGCTAAGCCATACAAGGGTAGGAACTTTAATGACTCAGGATATATCATCCTATTCACCAAGCGATGTTGCCCAGCATAGATATTTCGATAATCTCGGAGGCCTTTCACAATTCTTAGCTGTACAGCACTCCGGGCTTCTTCCAGTTTATGGGATAATGTTTTCTCAATTGCTGCAAATTTGAAGGAACTGCTTAGGAAGATGAAAGAAACTATGAATCTGTAATCCATACATATGATGTAACTAGAATAGAAGTCATGTCACCCTACCTAGCCTACTAAAAAGAGATACAATTGCACCAGTATCAGCCAAGCGATACATGTCTACCAAGTTTGTAACTATTGGAGCCGCTGCTGTATGTACTCTGATACGCCTTTCTCCGCAAGATGCAGTATACCTATTCCAGTTGTTAAGGAAGACACCCTTTCTTGCAGAAGTTTCAGATTCTAATCGTACTGCCATAATTACCTTAACTGAATAACAAGCATGACAGAAATCTACGTTGATGCAAAATATAGAAGAAATAACAATAAAAATACACAGTAAAATGTGCTTAAATAAAAATGAAAAAGATAAAATAAGTTCACTTTACTTTGTCTTTCCAATAGAAATGATTTAATTCACGGCATAACTAGCTCCTAGGAAATATCCAATACCTTAGAATACATTTTCAACGCTCATAACAAAACCGGAAATCTACATTCCTAAGTTCATATTCCTAGGAAGTTTCTAATATGAGTAACAAACATGAGAAATCTACATTCCCAAGTTCGTATTCCTTGGAGTGAGTTTTTAATGTGTAACAAACATACTCTTAATGCAAAAACGTGATGGATGAGAAAGGCCTCATGATTCACGTAGATGATTATGCCGCAAGAATGAACTTATACATCTATCTCGAATGGCAGTATCATGAAACAAATTATTCAAAATGATCAGAAAAGATGAAGATATGGATGATTTATAATTATAACACATCTCAAGGATTATGGAATAAAGGATACAACAATGCAACTTGGAAATACATTGTCTGAGTTGTCAATAATGTTTCTTCAAGTGATAACTGCATGGCAAAGGCTTTATCACAATCCACAGCTGGAAGTGCTAATAAATCTGTGGACCTTAGCATAAAGTTTCCATGATAAGTTGTGAAACGGACACCTAGAAGCACAAAAAACAGTTAACAACAATTCAATACTTGCTGCACGAGCCAGAAGAAAAACAAAAGGTAAGCAAGATCAAAATTCTCATGAATACACAAACCTTTTGTGCATCTAATTCGCAATACTGCTTCCCAGCCAGTTTCTCTGGTAAGGTCTCTCCCTAGCTCATTTCTTAATTTCTCCCCGTGAATGACTGATTGGAAAGCTGGATAGTAATACAGTTGACCAGCAGTATACTTTGCCAAAGTTCCTATAAGTAGTAAATTATAAGCATATAGTGCACTTTGTCACCTATAAATATAAGTTTTAGCTGCAAGGGTATGTGCTTAGAATAAGACCACTAATACCCAAGGAGGCAAATTTAACAGAATTACAGGGAAAGAAATGCTTGTATTTGTTCGCAGCCAATTAAGATGCATCACCAAATAATTGGCCAGTGCCAACTAAGCAGTTAAGGAAAGGGAGATAACTCTTTAGTAGACACATATTTGAGTGGCCCTTTTAGTTGACATTCACTCATCCTTAATCACATAGAACTATCAAACAACACAGGAGAGTAAATATATGGTACTCATTCAATTAAGTTTATTATTCAAAAGTCTGAATGAAATTGAGAGAGAACTAAGAAAACCATAGTTAAACAACATCATTTCATCAGAGAGTCATCCTTAATATCCATTCCACGGATAAAAGAAATTATAAATAATTACCTAGGGATGCTATGTCGGTGTACTTATCACTGAATGCATACACATTCACTGAGATCTGGCGTTTAGAAAACTCAGTAGCCATTTGCTTGTAAAAGGGATCTTCTGGCAATCTTAACACATGCTCTTTATCTGTTCCATAAACTTTAGAATCATCTCCACGTAATTTCAATCGACCAACACCAAGAGATGGGAGTGTGTTTTGAAAAATTAACAATTTCCCTCCAAGTTGACTCTGTATAGAGAGGCAGGAAAAATTCACAACACATAAATGCATAGGAAAGTGGAACTTGGTAAAGGGATGTAAAAAATGCACTAAAATTCTACAAATTCAAATGGACCATCCTTTAAACTTAGCAAACCATGGATTCCATCTCTGTGCATGTAACTTGGTTCATTATGATATATCAGATTTATTCAATGACATTTGTATCAGATTTATTCTAGCAGTAACAGAAGGCCCATCATTGCAATTAAACAAAGTATCGAATATTCAAATTTAAATGAGATATTCCAATAATAACTGTCATGTTAGATGAATTTTCTAGAACTGGGTTAAGATTTTCCTGCCATGATCCCAGGAAATACATTTACACGCACGCACAAATACACAATACACACATAATAGAAAATTATAACTTGTAAGTTTGCATTCACAATGTCCAACATTAATCCTCTCACTCTTTAGCATATAAACTAATCTTTTAAATCATATTGTAGCATTGTTTTAACTTTCAATTAATAGAAACAATGTTCAATGCATTTTGTGTAAAAAAGCTCACTACTACTTATGAGTTGCAACCAAACAATTCAAAGTAGTAGGCAAAAAGGGATAAATATACCATAATCTTAAAGGCAGCCTTCAGAGAAGGACCAAAAGCAGATTCCAGATTCACGTTGTCTTGGAACATGGATGGTAGACTATCAAGAAACGCTTCCACCACACTTCTTGATTCTGATAAGTTGACAAGGAGATCATCTGGCAGGGGAACAAATATGTCATCCAGATCTGAGACCACCAACATTTGTGGTTGAGTCAAGGATGACTGGAGAAGCGTAACAGAATAATAAGTAAAAGATTGAGCCAATTAAGGCAAAGTTGGAGATATATTAACAATAGTAATACTAATAATATTCCAGACCTTCATGTTATAAAAATGTATTGCACTGTCAAAAGTTGCAAACCCTATTTGTGTTCGTGGAAAGCCCGGGAGCTCATCTAAACATGACCTGATTGTTTGGGCCACAACCTGGAATAAAACAACAACATGAACCACCAATAAAGAATGGTGTGAACTTGCACATAAGAAATTAATTTTGCGTTGAACTGGATTTTGGCATTTCCAAAAGAAAAAATGCATCTACAAACTAGAGTTCCCATAAAAACATTTGTTACAACCTAAGCCATAGCATTTTGTTACTTCTAGGAAAATGTCTTTTCTGGTCATATTTGGTATAATTTGACAATTTTTTCCACAATAAATTATAAATACTCAAAAAAACAGTTATACTGATAGAATCATAGAATAGAACAAAGTGTGTGTGTATTTACGATAAAAAAAAAAAGTAATTCAAACAACACCTCATCAATCAAAATTGTTGTTCGCAAATATTCCCAAAAGTAAAACTAAATCTTCCAAAAATAGTTCTTTAAAATATATTCTACCCAGAATTACTCTATACAAATAACCCAACCCAATCATGCTCATAAAGGATTAAAATTAAATCCTTCTTTCTTTTTCCTCCCTTCCTACGCGTGCTTTCCATCATGGTCCAATCCTACTTCTTTTTTTTTACTTTAGGTTGTGCATGTGGTTTTGTAATGACGGTATTTGGAAGCATGGACTAATTTGCAAGAACACAGCGGTAGTTGTTCTCAGTGGTTGCAGGCTGACAAAGCATACACAGGCCAATTTCGCAAAACCCAATTTCAGTTCAAACAGTTTGCCATACTGATCCGGTTTTTAACAGCTGGATGTTTTGTTACCAGTTCAACATAATGGCCCACTTTTAGATTAGTCAAGCTTTGTAAAAAAGTAGTTTTTTCTTAATTTAAAATTCCTTCATGCTAGGTATCACTACGAAACATTGGAATCCCAACTAGGTTGACACCCCATATCCAACTTGTAAAAAAGTAGTTATTGCTTAGACATTTTATGAAAAGTAAGAGTCTTTTTTTATGGTTACAATTATAAAAAATACTTTTATTTTGAAAGGTAATCATAATTAAAGTTTTCTTAGAAGTTACTCAAAACAACATTTCAAATAAACTTAAATAAGATATTTTATATATTCTGCTCTTTTCCTTCAAAAACTTTAACATACTACAAACTCTTAATAGTGAACTTTCAGGGAAAAAGAAAAGCAGAAAAATGGCTTGTAATATCGAAAGATCAGTGAAAACCTAAATTAACCAGATTTTAATGAGCAGATCACTGAATTGTCTAAATTGTAAATGTGAAAAAATGTGTAGGCAGTAAGCTATAATTATGGAATTACTTTTCTTGATCTCAACAAGAAACAATGCACTAGTATTTAAAGGAAAAACCAAAATCATAATAAAAGGAAATAAATATCCTAAAATAAAGGAAATAAATCTCTAGACACAAAGACCCTAAATCTGGAGCAAATCTAATATTTACACCCACATTTCAACACCCCCTCTTAAGGAAAGGAATAAATGTTCTTCATTCCCAGCTTGGTTATGAGATTATGAAAGTCTAAGGTATTGAGTCCTTTTGTTAGCACATTAACAGCGAACACAAACAACAAAGAAGATGAACAACGGAGAAGACAAACATCATTTTAAGAAGTGAACTTTAAGCCTAATGTAACTTGAAGAAAACCGGTTTGTAAGGTGAGGTTTGCACCCACTTATAAACTATTGAAAGATCTTACTTTTAGTCGATATGGGATCTCCAATACACTCTCCTCACACCGAGATTCCTCAACTCATGTGTGAGACTATATATTTAAGGTGGTCCGATAGCAGTCCAATAATAGGTGACATAATAAACTCTTCAACCTTGCTATGATAGGTTCTAAATATCTCTGATACCATCTTAAGAAGTAGATTTTAAGTCTAATTCATCCTTATAAAAGCAGCTTGTAAGGTGAGGTTTTTACCTACTTATAAACTATTAAAAGACTTTATCTCTAGTCATTGTAAGATCTTCAAAACATCATAGAATAGAACGAATGGAGAAGACAAATGGTGAAAAGAGAGTAGAAGATGATGATTAGTGAGAATGGAGAAGATGAACCGTGGGAAGGGAGAAAATGAACAGTGAGAAGGGAGAAGATGAACAGTGAAAATGACAAAGATGAACACTGAAAAGGGATAAGATGGTCCATAAGAGTGAATAGCTTTTTGCACTTTAGAGCAATAATTTTAGATGTCAAATGCTTTTTCATTTTTTTTCATCTTTTGTTGTTGAGACAATTTTAATGATACCAACTTGCTTTTGTAATTTGTAGTGACAGGAATATGGTATATGTTATTTTTTATTTTGATTTTTACAAAAATTAATATTATCTCTGGAAAAGATTAATTATTGTTTAAATTAATGTATGTTATTATATTTTTTATATTTTTATATAAAATTAGTTGTTGTTTAATGATTTTCTTCTTATTTTATTTATTTTATAAAAGTTTCTCAACATTATTTAAATTAGTATATATTTATTCTTATATTTTTTTTATTTTTATTATATTTTTTATATAAAACTAGTTGTTATTTACCGATTCTTTTTATTTAATTTTTTTGGAAAAGAAAATAAGTTTGAATTAATATACAATTTTTATTACATTCTTTATTTTCTTTTAAAAAATGGTGATTACTTAATGATTTTGTTTATTTTATCTTTCTTTTTAGGTTATACAAATTATGTATCTTACTATTCATTATAAGATTTGATTCACAATTCAAAAGACATGAAAAACAATTCACAATTTAAATCTCGATTCAATAACCATCCTCCATGTTACTAAAGTTCCCACTTAGGAAAGTACAATATCCAGTTGTTGATCTTATATCAACAAGAGAACCTGTGTAATCCGCATCAATATTAGGTTCAAGAGTTAGTATTCCATTTCTTTTGAACAAGGGCTACCCTTCAAGTAATGTAGAATTCTATAAACAGTCATCAGTATAGTTTGAAGAGTTAGTATTCCATTTCTTTTGAACAAGGGCTACCCTTCAAGTAATGTAGAATTCTATAAACAGTTTGAAGATGAGATTCCTTTGATTCAAGCATAAAGTGAATAATGACACTCACTGAATAAGCAATGTTTGGGCGTGTGAGCCAAATATATTAATTTTCCAACGTGTCTTTTGATACAACTTTTTGTCTAGTGTTGATTCTCCTTCAGCCTTACATAACTTGTGATTGGGATCCATTGGAGTTGACACTACTCTACACCCAATTTTCCTAGTTTCTGCCAGCAAATCAGTTACATATTTTTGTAAAGATATGAAAATTCCTTGGTTAGAGCAGGCTATTTCAATCCCTAGAACATGCTTTAATCTTCCTAGCTCTTTTAGCTCAAATTCTTGGACTAGTCTTTGTTTAAATTCTTCCTTCTCTTTTTCATCATTTCCCGTCACTATAATATCATCAACGAAGTATTGTTTACCCCTCTCTACCTAAATGTTTAGTAAACAAAGTCTAATCTTCTTGACTTTGTTCATAGCCAAATCCCTTCATAGCTTTTGTGAATCTTCCAAACCAAGCTCTAGGAGACTGTTTCGGTCTATAAAGAGCCTTTAACAGTTTACACACTTTATTTTTTTGTCTCTTTCAGATTGGAAAATTCATGTAGATTTCTTCTACCATAGCATTATATTGTAGAGTATCCAATCTAAGTGAGCAGTTAAGGACAGAAGAATTCTTACAGGTATTCATCTTAGCAACCAGTGCAAAAGTCTCCTTATAGTCTATTCCTTAAGCTTGATGTTATCCCTTGATGGCCAACCTTGCTTTGTACCTTTCAATAGACTCATCAACATTATATTTTAGTGTGAATATCCATTTGCAATCAACAATATTCTTTTCTTTGGGTTTGCCAACAATTTCCCAAGTACTATTCTTTTCCAATGCTTCCATCTCCACTTTCATGGCATCTCTCTCTTTCTTTGTCAAAACTCCAATAACAGTGTTAGGGACAACAATAGAATTCAAACTAACAATGAACTTTTATGGTTAGCCTATATCATATCCAGAGAAACATAATTTAATATAGGATAGTGATGAAATACACCCCCGCTACCTTAGTCAAAGAATAAAGAGGACAAAGACTTAGAGAGAAGATAGAGAGCTTTCCAGAAGATTGGGTCCATCTAAGCATGTTTGGGTCTCCCACTAGCTGTTCGGGCTCGAATGCAACTTTGAAGAGATCACTTTGGAGATTCTGGAGCATCAAGAAGAAGTCTTTTACTTGTATAAATGTTTAGAATAGCTTAGAATAATTTGGACCAAGAAGAATAAGGTTTGGGCCTTGTTGCATTTGGGCTTCCTAAAGCCCAATGCAAATCCTAGAACGTCCAAGGCATGAAGTTGGTGCAAAAGGAGCAGCACACAAAGCAAGGAAGACATTAACATGTGCTAAATGTGAAGAAGGGGCATGGGAAGTGTGAAGGTCACATGTCATGCTCTTATTCGCTCTTCTAGATCTAGAGTTTTATTTTTGAATTAAATTTTCTGAATTTAGCTCCACTTTGGGCTAACCCTAGCACTAGCCTATTATATTTTCATCATGAAATGAGTAGAAAAATGCTGTCCAAATTCAGCTTCACTTGTTCTTGTGATCACTTCTAGGTTAGCTTTTCTTTTGAATTTAGCCTAGGCACCTTGTGAGAGTTGGCCTCACCTCTCTCACATCTCCTTTTCCCTCTAGACCACTTCATCCAATCCATAAATTATACACTGCCTTCATTACTTCCACTGCCTCCTTCATACTCCATTCAACGTGAAACTCCAAATCAAGAAAGGAGCCAAAGCCGGCTTCTATCAAATAGAGAGGTTGTTTTGTGCAATTTTTAGTACCTTTCCTGATGGCTATTGGCTGATGAATGTCATTTGGAGAGTTAAGAGTGTTCTCAGCTTCTGGTTCAACTCTGTCTAAAGTTTTAGGTTTAGAACTTGGATTGGATTCATGGACTTGCTGCATGTTTAGAATGTTCTTCCTTCTTGTGTAGACATTGTTGAATCTAGGAAAACTATAAGTACTAACTATTGGTGCTGAATCTCTAATTGTTCTAGTATTTTCTGGTTGCAGTTCAGTAGCATCAAAGATATTATCAGTTTCAGTTTCTAGTTCTGCCTCATAATTAATTTCATCAACTGTAGGTTCAATTTTGAAGGCTTCAGTTGGAGTACATGACATAACAAAGGGTTTAAGGTGCTCATCACAATCTTCTGAAAGAACTTCTTGGAAGCTAGCATTGGAGAACAAAATATTTAGTTTCAATTAAGGTGACATCAATGGCGATATAATATACAATTTTTTAGATGAAGGGTTATAACACTAGTAACTTTTTTGAGTTGATGAATAACCAAGAAAGACACATCTAACAACCCGAGGATCAAGTTTGTCTCTATTTTGGTTGTGGATATGTACAAAAGTTGTGCACCCAAATATTCTAGGAATGAGGCCATTTGAGATCTTAAAACGAGGGGAAAAGTTTTTTAGGGTTTCAAGAGGACTTTTATTCTATAGTATATGTGAGGGAGGTCTATTTATCTATATTCAACACTAAGGATAGAGCCAATAATTTTCGGAACTTTCCCTGAAAGAGAAGTGCTCGGGTGGTGTTAAGCAAGTGCCTATTTTTCCTCTCTGCCACTGCATTCTATTGAGGAGAATAATCCCTTTGGATTGAAAATAAGTAAACAATTTGTTGAAATAATCCTTAGCATTGTCAAACCTAAATCTTTATGTTGACACCGAATTGATTTTGAATCATTGAATGAAAAGGGGGAATAAAATAGCTAACGTCAATTTTTTGTTTAAAGCAAATAGAGTCAAGTAACCCTAGTGCAATTATCAATAAAGATTACAAACCAACGTACCCCAGAAATATTAGATACAGTAGATGGCCCCTATATATCACTATGGATTAATTAGAAAGGTTGTGAGCTTCTATTATTGCTAATGAGAGAATATACACAAGTGTGTTTAGCTAATTCACAAGCCTCAAGACTCACAATGCAGGCTTGAGGTATCTAGATTTTCAAATAAATGGGTAAACATAATGTTTAAAACAAACAATGATGGATGTCCTAAGCGATGAAGTTATAACCAAAGAGTGTCCTTATTTGATACGTTGAGTAGATACATGGCTTGATCAATTTTGGATTCTTGAGATGGTTTTAGGTAGTAAAGTCCATTACTTTCCTTAACAAGTCCAATTTCTCCTCCCTTAGCCCTGCTCCCGTAAAACATACAAATATGGAAAACATTGCAAAGCAATTGAGGTCATATGTTAGTTTCTTTATGGAGATAAGACTTATTGAAAGTTTTGGGACATTTAGAACATTTTTAAGAATAAGTTTGAAGATAAATAGATATCTCCCATATCCTGCAACTGTAGCTAAAGAGCCATTAATAATTTTCCTATTACTTGGAAGATCGAGCATAACAATGAAAGAATTGAGGTGGGTATGTCATATGATCCGTAGCTGCCGAATCCACAATCCAAGAGTTAGTACTATATGAGACACTCATACAAGAAACATTACCTAAGAGAGTAAGAGAGTACAATTCAAAGGGTTTCTCAAGTGTTCCCAGTAGGTCTTTCAATCTTTTTATCTCCTCAATATTGAATCCTCCTCCCTCTGTTGATTTTGGATCAGACATCATGGGGATGCAAATCAGCAACTAGCTGTCTAATGGGTGATCTTATAAAGAAGAGAAAACAGCTATGAAACTGAAGCAATTAAGGCTGCAACCTCTTGAAGATAAAATGGCAATAAGGCCGTAAGTGGTAGAAGAGAGACCAGGGCTCCATGAAAACCTAGAGCCCATGTGAAAAGATGTGCAGGCAATAACCAAAAATTATGGAATTACTGTTGTTGATCTCAAAAAGAAACAATACATAGGTATATAAAGGAAAAACGAAATCCTAATAAAAGAAAATAAATATCCTGAAATAAAGAAAATAAATCTCCAACATAAAGGAAATACCTCTACAATTAGTTTCTTAAATCAGACCTGAAAACCCCTTGATCTTGTTAAGAAATCCATAGAATGCAGTACAAATTATACACTGCTTCCAAGCTTCAGTTGTGCATAAGCTAGATTTCATATGAATCAAAAAATGTGCCACTCAATAGAATGAAATCATCAAGGTTACATAACAACAAACCTACTAATGATTGAAGAGCTCGAAGTGAAGTTCTTACCTCAATCATTCCGCTTCTAACTGCAGATATGGAAACATCAATCAGGAAGAAATATACTGGAGGCATAGGAGGCCGCACCATAAATTCTGCCGGGGCAACAAATTCTACAGTACCCTTTGTAAGCTCAGGTCGTTGATTCAAATCAACTCTTCTGCCAGTGGCATCTAATTGTGCATAATATTCACTAGGAACTGTACATAAGGCCAATAAATTAGCATCTTAAGAAAGATATATTAAACCAATTAAACGTGCGAGCTACATTAAAGACCAACAGACAACTTTCATCACAGAATACCTTCATTAAGCATGCAGGTTACCAGTCTTGAACCATAAGATTCAATATATTAGCATCTTGAGAAAGATATATTAAACCAATCACATGGTCTCTGACAATACAATTCCACCTTGTAAAAGTAACAAGTCAACTATAACCATGATTTTATCAAGTGACCCTACGGAATTATAATGGGAATAATACTGAAATAATGAATTTTCAGAACCACTAAGCATGTTCTTGTTTCAGAATGTGATGGACTGGAGTTTGGTCACTTTCAAATAATATATTAATATCTCCTACACACAGCCTTAATTACTTCAATTTTCTTCTTTAAATATGTACATTACTTCAATTTAATAAGAACCATTAAGCACGCTCTTCTTTCAAATGTGATGGACTGAAGTTTAGGACATTTTCTCAATATTAATTACGTCAACTTTCTTCTATTATTCTAAATTTGTGAAGCACGTGAATGTAAATAGTACCGTCATTAAGCAAGGAGCAGGTGTTGCACCGGAACTTTCTTCCGCCTTCAGTAAATTTGACATAGGGATTTACATACGTGCTGCATCTCCTACAGCGTACGACACCAGTTGTAGAAAAATTAACTATGGGTATCTCTTCCTGTAATCAAAGAAAACTCAATGCACAAAGAAAAATAGCATGCCCTCTGAGTTACAGATAATTGAAAAGGATAGTAAGGCACTAACCCCATCAGGAGACTCTGCAAGCGGACATACAACTGCTCCAAGTGGAAGATGCCACCTTGAGCATAAGGACTGGGAGTTAGGCATTCCACTAGTTGTGAGTCGTAGATATCTAGGATTGCAGTTCATGGGATACACATCAGCTAAAAACTTTGGCTCCTCATCACCTTCCAATGGCCTTGGCAATTCTTTAGCATCAATGGACGGCTCCATGAGTCCAGGACGAGTTTGAATTGATAGCGAATTGAAGTCTTCTGTCATGCCATCAATGGCACCTGTAGGCGGTCCAGATCCTGGGTGTTGCATGGGCTGGACGCCTGACGGAGCAACCATTGGGGCCTGCGAAACATAAGCTCCTTGATGAGGTTGAAAAGGCAAAGGTGGTGCAGGGACCGGCCCATAATTTCCTTGATTTGAAGGGTGAGAGGAATGCACAAGGGAAGCTAGCGTTTCTGCACCAGCCTGTTTCTGCGGATATCCAGGAAAGGATGGCCGAAACACAGGAGGAGGAACACTCGATCCTGGAAGTGCAGGAGGGGGAGACCCCATTGAAACAAAAGGCGGAAAAGGCTGTGTTTGACCCGGAGAAGGTTGAAATGGTGGTTGTCCCATGGGTGGAGCACGCAGGGGAGGTGCTTGAGCATTTGAGGAGAACTGTGGCATCGAAAAACGCTGGAAAGATCCGGCAGCAGGTGGGAAATTGGAAGGAGGAGGAGGCACTGAGGGGTCATTAAACTGGCCCGGCGGCGCAGATGATGAAAATGGTGTGGATGCCAAGGGAGGAGCAGGAAGAGTAGGTCTGAAAGAAGGAGGCTCTGACCCAACCATGGCACCAGTTGAGGAAAAAGGTGGCATACCCTGTGTAGCAGCAAAGAGTGGTCTAGAAGGGTTTTCTGTCCCCATAGTTTACGCAAACACAATAACAACAATCGAACTACTTAATTCATAGCTTTGGCTCCATCGTCACCAAGCCTGCCAGAGAAAGCAATTTGATACAATCGATGCAGAAAAAGCCACTAAGTGTCTAACAAGTCATACAATTCAGTGCAAAACAACATCTCACACAATTTAGGAAAATGATCAGAAATGGAATTGAATTGTCAAACAGCTATGACGAGAATCGAATACGAATTGGTTGAAGTAAGAAACGGATCGAGAAAGTTGAAATTGAAATGGAGATCGCGGAAGAACAGAATGAGAGACTTACCGATGCTGATGCGATAGGGCAAGAGAGTTAGATCGGAGACGCATGTGCAATCACACCATTCTCGTTGCTCCCCAATCTCTATACTCTCACTATCATATTTCATTTTTCCTATTTCGCTTTATTTGATTCACACTGAACCCCACCAAGATATCACTGCTACACCTTTTGTTTTAGTAGAAACTAACGAACGGAAAAGGAAAATTACTTCTCCTAAATTTGCACAAATCTTTTCTTTAACAATCTGCATAAAATTATGCTTATTTGTTGTAATCCAACTCATGTTCCCAATCAAGGAACAGTCATATTTCTAATCTACATAGCTATGCAAGTGAACTTATGGATATGAACAGTTTTTTTTTAATGACATTGATTAACATTTCGTTATGTTTTATTGTCAACAAAAGAATTTATATTTATACATGGTACAAACGTTGTGAAACCTTAACATTATAACGTGAGAAGCTATCAAAGCAACCATTTAATAACTATATTATAGTAATATAGTAATATAAATAAATAATTAATAAGTTAAATAAAATTATAATTAATTATATGATTAAATAGAGTAATTAAAAGATCATTATCCTTCAACTACACTTTAGCCATGAAACGGCCATGCCATTACAAGTGTACCATCCAAGCTCACACAAGATTGACCATGATGTTGTCGTTTTTCATGTATCCAAAGCAAAATATAAATATTTCTCTCATAATGATTTTTAGAGGTATGCTTAGGTCATAATGCAAGCTTTGTTTGGCTCAAATGCAACATAGACACGTCCATTATCATAATCTGTGTTGGTTATGGAATATGCTTGCAAATGCTTCAGGAAGTTTCAAGGAGTTCAAGTCTTCCCTCAGCCAAGGATTAAGCAGCGGTGTGAGCACTATATCATGCAATCTGCATCGTTTAAGGCATGATTTTCCATCACATTATTATGGAATTTTATTGTAAACAAGTACGTAATGGACTTGCTCGTTCTGCAACTTTGTTCTAGTAACATGTAAAATAATTCATTTCTTATAATATTATTTATGAACGATAGTGTATGGTCCCGTAGCTCAGTTGGTTAGAGCGTTGGTCTTATGAGCCGAAGGTCGCGGGTTCGAGCCCCGCCGGGACCATTTTTTTCTTAACTACAATATGTCATTTTTTTATGCATAATGACTATACTATTTATAATCTTAACACACTAAGTACTTAAAACTTGAAATTAGAATGTGTTAATGAAAAAAGTGTTAAAACTAACCATATTTTTGGACTTGAGTTGTGTAGATGTTGAAGCTGGAAAGATTCCGTACAAGAAGCTGGAAACGTATTTTTAACTCCTCTGTCAATGTCCAGAGATTTTTAAGGATCCCTGCCCCTTCTTTCAACCTCAACTTTGGTTAGTTGGGAAAATTCATTAATTCCCAACAGCAGTAATAAATGATCTTAAAATTGTGCTTCACCAGCCACATGATTTTTACAACTAACGAGTGTTACAGTAGCATGGCCTAGTGCACCTTAGAAGATGTTCCAACAACAAATCTACCGCTAATAAAAAAAATTAAAAATGTTGGGTAGAAAAATTTTTGTCGCCCCTTAAATTCTACTCCTCAAATACGCTTAACAGAACTATTTAATATTAGGTAAAAACATTAACATGTCATAAAATTTCGAGATTATAAACATTGGTGGTTGTTGTGAAATACTTTTGTCTGAAAACTAAAAGTTTAGTTTTTTTATTTATTTTTAAGTTGAAAGATAACAATATTTAATACCAAAAGCAAAGGGCAGAGGATATTGGCACTATAAAAAGGGAGAGAAATGTGAGCATTGTCATCATCGTGCATAGATATCTAAGTGCAAAGAAAGGAGTTAGGATATTAAAAAAATGGAGAAAGTGACTAAGGTGGTGGTGATGTTGGCCATGGTGGCGCTGGTGTGTGGTTCCAATGTGGAAGGAGGAAGACTACTTAAAGAGGAGGAGAACGTAAAACAGCCCCAGAACTTCCTCGGATCCGGAGGCCTTGGAGGGATATTTCCAAGCCCAAGCCCGGGTTTCAGCTTCACCGGTGTGGGCTTTGGGCCAAACGGATTTTGCTCTTTCCCTGGTGGCTGTACCCCTACTTTGCCCACTCTTCCCGGAGGTGGTGGCGGATCACTACCTGTGCCACCACATGCATAGGAAAATGTGAGTCCTATTTTCTTCAGTGGAAGAAGGCATAATGGTATTATTGCTAAGTGATATAAAAGTACTGCAAAACTTGTTTAAGCTTTAATTTAGTTTCCTAAGTATGAGTCTCTTTGGTATTTCTATGTATGAGTTTCTATTTGGGTGGTCTTACTACTATGGTAGAGTGTATGCAGCTTCTTGCAGGCTACAGTTTATTTATATAAACATTATGTAGCTGTAAAACTTCGACCAATGCGCAACCAAGCAATGAAACTTGATTGGTTATTTTTATTTCTAGTTATACGTGAGATATTTTTTTGACCAAATCTTTGGATAGAAAGTTCACCCACAGAAAACTCTGGATTAAAGTAGAGAACACATATACCACACACAAAATCACCACCGGTATTTTGTAAGTTTTCTTTTTCAATAAAATTTAGTAATAGTTTTACAAATTAATAAATTAAAATTAATAATAAAAATGTATTAAATAAAAACTATAAAGGGTTAGAAATTGATTGAATACGAGAGACAAGTTATTAGATAATGATTTTTCAAGTCACAAGCCATTTAGCAAAGCCGAAAAGCAGTTGGAGATTGGAGATCCTCTGAAGCTTGTAATTTGTGTTGTCACTACTAATGCTCTCACCTCATTTTCTTTCACTGTATTTGCATTCATGATATCGCCAAACCAAAATAATTTGCTTTATTCCATGTTTCGGAATGAAAGTACATAATCATCTTAATGGTGAACGCTCGGGTTATTATGCTTGGTGTCATCTTATTTTCTTTGCAAGAATTTGGTTCTTTTGCTAAACTTGGTCGTACTGTCCATGGTAAATTAGTCTTTGGTTCGCAGAAATGAAAGTCTATTTCACTTGAATTAATCGTTCACGCTGGAACTTGATTATTTTGTACCATGAATTTAAAACTTTTTTTTAGTTTTATATTTTTTTGTTTTTCTGGTAATAAATTAAACAAACTGGTAAGCTTTTGAATGACTAATAGTAAATTGTTATGGTTTGACGGTCTTCTTTCTGAAAAACTGAATACATTATATAAAATTAAGATGAGTAGGAAGAAAGAGAGAGACTCTAAAGACCATGGACCAACCCTCTACCTCAGAGAATCCCATAACCCTTTTCTCCAAAATAACAATACCAGACTCTTGTAAAAAGACCATTTCTTCAAAAATAGAAAATCTCATGGAATTCCAACATATCCCTGAAGAATCCCAAATCGAACACTCATTACCACCTCTTCTCAGTCCATATAACGTATTCCGAAGAAACAAGTCTGACTTTCCATTCATCTCTTCCATCAAGAAGTTAATCTCAAC
>Ga0099825_1004090_pt1 | contig 19229 bp, 6 predicted proteins | sample SiratroredBW_FD_76838 | JGI IMG/M metagenome (GOLD analysis project Ga0099825, IMG submission 76838) | Root nodule microbial communities of legume samples collected from California, USA - Siratro red BW | ecosystem: Host-associated > Plants > Roots > Nodule | place: USA: California | collected... | reverse complement strand
TTTTTTTTTTTTTTTTTTTTTTTTTTTTTTTTTTTTTTTTTTTTTTTTTTTTTTTTTTTTTTTTTTTTTTTTTTTTTTTTTTTTTTCCCTTTTTTTTTTTTTTTTTTTTTTTCGTATGAGTTTACGTACACAACCTAGTTCCTTTATTCCCAAATTTCCATCTACTGACAAAACTCTGATATTGCTCAAAACTCTATTTCCAGAATTGTAGGGAAAGAAAAACGTGAGGTCTGGTGTGACAGAGTAGTCTGGCAGTGCGGTGAGGAAGTGCGGTGCAGTTGTGTGGTATTACGGTGCTCTCTATTGCGGTTGTGCGGTTGTGTGACGTGACGGTGCTCTGCATGAAGCTGTGCAACGTGACGGTGCTCTGTGTTATGGTTGCACGGTACAACGGTGCTCTTCGTTGTGACTATGCGGTGTTGCTCTGCGCCCTGGTGGTTGGTGTCTCTGTTATCTCCTCTGTGCTTAACAATCCAACATCAATTCTTTTCTTTGGTTGTGGTTAGTGTCTTACTTTTCTCTTACAAATACACAATAATAAATTCTACTTAATGATCTAAAAGGTGTTTTTGGCTTTACAATATTATTTGAGTATTATTTGAGTAGCAGAAATTTTATAGGTTTTTTAGGTAGAAAAAACAATGTCTCTACGATAGTGGAAATAGTAATTAGGTTAGGTAGAAATTCATTTTTTTCTGTGATTAGTCCAATCTGTTTCAGCAGCACCAATTTTTTGCATTTGCTAACATCTGAACTCGTTGTGCAAGTCCTAGATTGTATTCAAGTTAAAGAATCTCCATGTCTGTTAGTCTTCCTCTATTTTCCACATTTTAAAATGTTTTTAGCATGAATTATTTTTTTTTCCTACTTCTGCCAATTGTTGCAGTTATTATTATCTCTGCTACCACTTGCTACATTGCCACATTGTTCCTGCTCCTGCTATCATTTTCAGTTTTTATCCCTTTCTACATATTTAACACAGTAACTTAAGTTAAAACACCTTTACTGAACATTCACAGGCTTGTTGTTAGTAAATGTCCGTTTCTAATATTGATTTAACATACAAATATAAATTTAAATTTGTAGTAAAAGTTTATATATAATATTAATGTTTTAGATGAATTTAAATTTGTATAAATGTGATATTAATTTTACATATTAATTATATTAATTTTTATTTATATATAATATTTATAGATAAATCACTGAAAGTTGGGTAAAAGAGTTCTTTTACAAAAAAATGAAGAAATTTCATTTTAATGTTAAAGCTAGAAAACATATGGACTACTGCCTCACCTTCCTTCTTGTTTATGTATTGAGACCTAGAAGTTAACCACTTTCGCCTCCTGAATCTCGTGAATGTTTTAAAACAGTCTTTTCAGATTTATGCATGATAATCAATATTTTGATTCAATATTTTTATTCCTATTCGTAGGTGATAAATGCATGATAATCAATATTTTGATTCAATCCATTCATGATTTTTATTCAATTTTAATATCAATTTTACTTTTAATTTGTTTCAATTTTATTTCTATTTTTTTATTTGTTAATATAGTTCTAGTTCATAATCTGAGCTTACACAGTAGTACATAATTTCATTTCCATAACAATCATACTATCTTTTCTGATCTTGGTTGTCCTCAATAATACAACCGTTCATTTTGTTATGATTCCAAGACACTCGTTCATCTTGGTTACCAATTCTGGATCACCCTTTCCATCAGCCACAACAAAGTACTGCAAAAGGGTATTAAAATAGTTGAATTTTTCAGTTCCACATTTAAGGACTCTATTCTTCTCTTGCATGTGGCTGTATATATCATATTCACAATCCCACGCTCTGTTTCTCTGTAGCATCTGCAGTGTCAATGCCTTTTGCTTCTTTGGAGTAGGTACCATTCTTGTTGCTCAAATGCTTTTGTTGTGAAGAATATATATTACTTAGTTTAATATATGCAGAATAATACTCCTCTTTTATTACCAAAAAAAGTTCATTTTTTATTTGGGGTGAATTTATGATGATACCTTTTCATTTATTAATAATCCATTGTACATTCTCTTTGAAGGAGAAACTCAATGATAATCTTAGAAGCAAAACAAGTTACTATTAACTACTAACCGCAAGGAATAGAGTTATTTCAGCTAGATATATTCTTTGTTGAAAAGATTTGAAAAGGATGTTGGTGCTTCATCTCAATAATACAATCGTTCATCTTCCCTCTTAATTTTCCTTCCATATATTTCAAGCTACTCATTCATTAGTATTTGGTTTCTGTCTAATCAGTTTCAAGCTACTTCATATATATACATTCTGGTCAATGTTAATTTGCATGACATCATACGTAACAGAGACAACAATAGAACTTCACGTTGTGATTTCCCACTTTGATGAAGTTCTTATAAAGTATGTTTTGATATTATTCAGATCGGCTAATTTCACTGATTTTGTATTTTAAAATAGGTTTCCATACTAACATCACAAATCAACGAAATGAAGACATTGATGAATTTTTTTGTTCAAAATTATTCTAGAGAATTGCCTCATGAATTTGCTAAGTTTCAAACATCATCGGTAATATTTAAATCTTCATTAAATTAATATATATTTTATATTGTAATTGGAATGCTACTAATTATAATTATCCTTTATATACCAGGTATCTGATCAAGGGAGTGTTTTTAATGAAAAAACTGATGATAAACATGAAGAATCATAATTGTCTTGTGAATTAGTACTAGCTTGCGAATTTTATAACTGAATTAGCACTCGCTTGTGAATTTTACATGACTTGTCACGCTTGACTTGTCTAGGAATTACTTTGATTCTAAGTTGCCTTTTTGGTTGTTTAATATTACCAGTGGCATTCTCCACATTAACCTTAGCTTCAATTCTTCACATTATTGTATAAAACAAATAATTATTTTAAAGAATTGAATTATTGTAATATAGTTTATAAAACAAATAATTATTTTAAAGAATTGAATTATTGTAATATAGTTTATAAATCTTGCATTGTTCTTAAATACACCTGTTTATAGTGAGTTAAACTAAAGTATAGTAATTGTAATAACAATTGTGTTCTTTCTAAAAAAAAAAATTTGATGGTCCTTTTCCTTCAATGTAATGTTAGCTAGCAATAACATTACAAGAACGCTTGAACATATATAACCAAATGTCTTTATTAATGTGGCAGGCAATTTCTTTCTTTTTGTGCCATAAATTAATATTTTTCTTTTTATAATTTATTGAGTAATTTCATAAATGTAATTAATAAAATTAAAAAAAAAAAGCAAACAATAGATGCGTTTGACTGGTGACGGAATTTGAAACTATTGAAAATAATGAAACTTGAAATCGCCAAAAATATCGGGGGTTTGAAACCCCCAGAAATACTGGGGATTTGAAATCCCCGGAAATACCGGGGATTGAAACCCCAGAAATCACGAGGGTTTGAAACCCTCGAAAATAGCGGGAGTTAAAATTGTCATTCCAGGAGTTATTAAAAACTGTCGATAACTCTTTAACGACGGTGGTTTTACCCGCTAACAATCAAACTGCGGGTAATGCACTTAATAGGGATTAAAACCCTCAAAAATGCTAAATATAACCTCCACTAAAAATATTTTTTCTTGTAGTGTTTGCTTTTTACAACACTCTTTGGATTTTAAAAACCCTTTAATTGTGTTGAATACTACGAGATAGCCTTTATATATTTTGAGTTTAAAGAAAAAGTGGAGTGCTGCAACTACTAAGTTTTATAAAATTATTTTATCATTAAAATATAATTTTGAAAGAATTATTAGAGCTTGAATCAGAACTATTTTTATTCATTAAACAATAATATTTAAGAGTTAATTTTCATTTCTACGTATTTGAACACTAAATTAATTTTCTATGAAAAAATTAAATTAACAACGCCTCTCTATTTGCAAACCAAATTAATGCTTTACTTAATTACCTATAAATTGTTTATGGTGCACTATATGAAAAGAAATAACGCATATTACTGTGTAGTTTTCGCTTATCTATGTTGTGAATGTTATATTTATTTAAAGTTAAGTTGGGATAGGAAATTTTGTTATCAATCTTAACAAGAACACTTGAGAAAAATATTTCTCTCAACTAAGATTATACTAAAATTTGGTTTTGTTCTGATAACTTATTCGAGATCCTTAGATTTTGGGATTAGTATCTCTGTCGGGTGTTGGAAGAACTATTGTAGAGATCATCATCAGGTAAGGAAAACTAGTAACCTGCTTTTATACTAGTTAATTACTTTTAAATAGAACTCTAAGATAAAAAAACTTGAATATGTGATTATCAGTGCTCAAGTCTTTCTTGGAGGTCTTACTGGTCCTTGAGCACTGAATGAGTATGATTATCTTGATTTGGTGTGATTAATTGACCCGATTTGAGTAACGATGTTAGAAAATAGTATGTGAGAGATTTTGATTGAATTGATATGATGTGTGATGAATGAATTATATTTTCATATATAACCATTTTGGTTGAAATGAAACAATAGTACTAGGGAGAACTAATTTTGAAAATATAGATATAACTGATTTGAATGAATTTAGTAGATTGTTACAGTGGTAAAGAAGTTCTTGGATGATATTTGATGAAATATTTAATTTTATTATTGTGTGAACTTGTTGGAACAATAAATTTTGATGATGAAGTAATTAAGTATTATTTTGATGATGGAAATATACTTGGGTAATATGATTTGTGGATTGATTGAATATTGATGTGAATGATGAAATTGATGTCATACATTTGGGATAATGTATGAGTTGTGCTTATTTGTGTATATTAAATATAGAATATCTATGTTTAACATGGATCCTCTAGCTTCACTAATGATCTAAGTTACGTAGACTAAGATATCAGGTGGTAAGAAGTTGATGAGGGATTCATACACACTAGGATCATTGGTAGACACTTGGTATTGGATGTTTGAATTTATCCTGATCCTTTATCTTAGATTCGCTAGCACTCTAAGTCTTGGGTATTGGATTAGTCATTTCTCTTATATTAGCTGGTAATCTAAGTCTTGGGTATTGGATTAGTTATTTCTCTTAGATTTGCTGAATTTAAGTCCTCGGTATTGGATCATATGTTAGTCTCTGGTAGGGCATACTTAATGAGTTTTCCAGAAAACGACAGGTCCATATGTAGCCTATATGAGTGATATGGTCCATGTGTTGTCGATATGTGTGATGTGGTTCACGTGTGAACGTTGGATGTGATGTACTCCATTCATGTAAGATTTTAATATGAATACTTGAAATGAAAATGCATTTAGTATTGAAACTTTATATGTTAATCTTTTAAGAATTCTTATGAGTAACTAATATGGTTTGTTCTTTTTGCATGTATTGAGTATGATATCAAAAAAATTCACTAACTTACCCTTGCATTTCTTGTTTTTTTTGTGAACTATGATGATTGTACTATATATATAAACAGAAGTATGTAAAAAATCATAAACTTTATTTTAAAATTTGTTTGTCTCTACTGGATTCACTGTATGTTATATATATATATATATATATATATATATATATATATATTTGAGTGTTACACTCTGTATGCAAACACACCATGTAATATAATGTGTATATTTAAAATTTAATTATGCTTTTAGTTTTTAAAATTTGAGATAGTTATGATCTGGCCTTTGTAACATCCCATATTTTTCATATAATAAGAACTTTATTGCATAAAAATTATATAATAAACTTGAATATAAAAATTCATACATTCACCATGTATTTGAAAATATACTTCTCCAAATAAGATTTAATAATCTACTTAAAATTACAAATAAAATAAAATAAAGTTTCTCCAACCATTCACTTGGGACTCACACCACCTGTCAAATCCTCTGCTCACGTGTAATATACACGATCATCGCAGTTTTAAAAACAAAACAAACAACACACAAAAAGAAGGGTAAGCTAGAGAGTTTCAAACAAATATATATTTTAGTAAATTGGATTTCTATCTCAACTAAACAACAACAATTCAATCCTTCATATTTCATTTCACATCACACAGACACTGACCCACAAACAAAGACACTAGACTCTCTACTTCCGGAAGATACTCGTCCATTGAGTTAGACTCAGAGGTGTGCACCTGTCATATACCACCCAACTGTTTCGATCGGGCTCATATTTCGAACCTCAGAACAGTCTATTCCTATCGGGCTCATATTTCAAACCTCAGATCCCGTATGCACAGGGTTAATCCATATGTTCTATTTCAATCGGGCTCATATTTCAAACCTCGGACAGGACCATATGAACCTCCTTCGACTCTTCACGAACTGGTAATCTTCATTCATGTGAATCCAATGTACCAGTAGAGTCAGGATACCTCCTTAGGAATCCCCAAACAATGCACATCCTAATAATCTCAACACTGGTATCTCCTTTCCTGAAGATATTATGTCTCGATCACACACCACATCATTCACAAACATTGATACTACATCGTACAATACATAAACACTCATTCGGTTTAAATTCATCCAAATCATTAATTCAAACTAGCTTCCCTTTCCCAAATTCACAAAACAAGTAATTACAATATTTATTAAAAACATTCAAACTAGCTTCGCTTACCTCTATAGAGTAGAGATACTCAAAAACTTTAAAATCACGGGCAATCTAACTCTATTCAAGAATCTGATCGAACACTCTTGATCTATTCAACGCTAGGAATCTAGGGGTGTCTTCTGATTGTCAATCTGATAATATATGAGATCGCAAATCTAGAGAGAAGGTAGAAAATTTTAAAAATGATTTGTTTGAGAGATGGTGATTTTCATAAACGTATATATCTTCTTAAAGAGAGAGAGAGTTGGTAGTTTTTATTAGAATAAAACAAAATATCTTTTTAGAGAAATAAAATATCTTTTTAGAGAGAAAATATCTTCTTAAAGATAATTGGTGGTTATTATAAAAATAAAACAGAATATCTTCTTAAAGAGATAGAATATCTTCTTAGAGAGAGAATATCTTCTAAGAGAGAGATGTAAAGTTTTAAGAGTACAAAGTTTGAGTTTTTTGAAAAAGTTCTTTTCGTTTTTTTAATTTTCTATCCTTGCTAACTTTGTGTCTTGGCAAATCATGCGAAACAAACATACTATTAGAGTTTAAGATATTGTAATCCGTTTGGACTACAGAAGCCGAAAGTTTTTTATAAAAAAAAATATATATATTTTTTGATTATACAATGCAAATAAACGAGTTTCTATTTTTTTCGATCTTAAAGAAATATATAAAATAGTTTTAATATATTTATTCTACGCAAATAATAATAATTATAATCTTTATAGTTACTTTCTCATTAAGGTGTACGAGAAAATTCAAATAATTGTTTATTATTTTATTATACAGTTTTAGTTTATTCAAGATTATTTAAAAGATCATCTATCAAATAAATAATTATGTATAAAAGTAGAGTTGAATTCAAATACATTATGAATTAAATGACAAATTTATGATTGAATTATAGTATACAATGTCTTTATACTAACAATGTATCTACTCATAAAAAAAATACTCTTTTGTTTAAATCAATCCAAATTATTTGTCTAAAAATCACCTTAGGTTAATAATAATATATTTAAACATAAATACGATTGAGGTTTTAGCCCTTTGTTTTTCCATTTTATAAAAACTACTTATAAATTAATCGTTTTGTAATTTTTTTTGACAGATATTCTTTTTAGATGCTTCAAAACATACAAAATAGATTATGTTTTGATACAAAACTATTGAACTCATAGGTTTCTTTTATTCATATGGTTTCTTTTGAACTTTTTTATCCCCTGAAATTTACATTTGCATTGTTACCCATAGTTAGCTATTGAAAATATATTTATCTATCAATCTTAAAGTATTTTCGTCTTACAAACTTTTCTTCTTTACAAAAAATTTATATATAGTTGTTCAAATTATTAGAAAAAAAGACACCTTAAAATAGATCATTCTGTATATCTATAATTATTCATAAAGATAAGTCCTTTCTTATATGCAGTTTTCAATATACCATTTAATCTATATAAAACCATTTTATTTATTTTTCTTTTGTTTTACTCGTTTTTAAATATTTCTTAAAACTTTTTTCCTTCACTCTTGAAGTTCTATTTTTTATTTTAAAATTTTCAAAATTCTCTCTCACATCTAATTTGTTTCTTTGACTTCAAGTTCCTTCGAGATTACTTTAAATATCTTAAATAAGTTTTCAAATGTAAACAAAACAACATAAATAAACATGGTATATATAAAAATATATTAAATTTAAAATCAATATATAACATAATAAAATTATTACATTAATTAAATTAACTCAATAAAATAAAATAATATATAATAAAATCGTATTTGTTTTTTAGTACAAATGATTTCATCTTAATCAATAAATGATTGTGGAGTTTAATTTTAATACATATCAGGACTAAAAGAATTATACGGTGAACTAATTAAAAAAATTAAAGAAAAAATGCTCTTAATCTTAATATTTTAAGTCAAAATTAATTTTAGCTTTGTAACAACTAAAATTGTCAAATGTGTTTACGGTTGAAACAAAGCTTGGGTCTCTGCTTTTTCGCGGCACCTTTCATCGGCTTCTTATTTTTCAACGAAACAAACACAATTCTCAGTCTCTTGCATTCAGTTTCAACCATCCCCTGTTCCTCTTTAGTGCGCAAACCCATTGCCACATTTGGGTTTGTGTACCACGAACCATACCAAACTAACCTTGTTGGCCTCAAAATTCAGGTACCCTTCTCACAATTTTTCAGCTTTCACAAGGTTTGCTGCGTTCTGCATGATGGGTTTCTTTAATTGCATTTGTTTTACTTTGTGTTACTGTTTCTGAAGCATGGGCACTTTGATTCATGAAAGCACGGAATTTTATCATATTGTGGTGTGTTATTGGTTGTGTTATGTTACCTTCTTCAGCAAGTAAACTAGTGATTTTAAAAATTTAGGACATGTTATGTTTGAGTATCTTTCCGGTTTTTGAGACGGTTTTCTGAAACCATTTTACATTATTCAAAAATCAATTTCTCATCCAAAATAAGTGTTTTGAAAAACAAAAAACAGAATTTTTTACTACCAGATACTTTATCACCTTTTTTTCTTCTATGTACATCTTATTCAACATCTCCTCCCCCAATTCCACATTTTGTCTATCTCCTTTGCCTAAACAACATTGTTTAGTTGTATTTTGAAAATCACAAGTAGTCTTTGCAAATAGAAATCAAACGTAACCTAGATGCAGGAGTTCATTGTCGACTTTTTTTTCCCCTTAGTTGCTAAATCATTTTTTTTGTAGTAGTTATCGTGGGTTCTCTGGGCATGCACCAAAATGTTAACTTGGCCAGTTTTATTTTATTTTCTTTTTTTTTTTTCTGAATTTGAATGTTTATGCTTCTGTTTATCTTTAGTAAGTATCTATTTGTGGTTCAGATTTCTTACAGCACTGACATTTAGTAAATCAGTCTTAGTGGTTTTCAAAATACCATCAATGTAATATGTAAAGTAATGATGTATGTTGATGTATTTAATTAGAATGTACTAATAGTATAACAATTTTTTAGAGTGTCTTCTATTTGTGCATTATCATACTTATGGTGATTTCTAATTAAATTGAATGTGTGAAAATCTTTTGACTTGTGTATCAAAATTAAACTCTGTTAATTACTTAATTTACGTTTTCTGTTTTTATACTGTTGGATTGTGCTAGAAGGTGAAAAATGTTTGGGTTTAGAAAAGCAGCGCCACCACCAGCTGAAGCGGAGAAGCAGACAACCCTTACTGCAGAAAAAAGAACAGCTTCGGAACCTGTCCTCCCGGTTCCAAAATCGAAAGGAAACTATTTCGATGAAGATGATGATGATTGGGGGAGGAAGCCTTCCTCCACTGCATCAAAAGACAAAGACAGGTACAAGAATGGTTTCCGTGACTCTGGGGGGCTAGAGAACCAAAGTGTTCAGGAGCTGGAAAACTATGCAGTGTACAAGTCTGAGGAGACAACAAAGAGTGTCAACAATTGTTTGAGGATTGCTGAGGACATCAAAGAGGAAGCCACAAGGACCCTTGACATGTTGAACGAGCAGGGTGAGCAGATTACCAGGACCCACAATATGGTTGTTGACACTGAGAAGGATTTGAGTAGGGTATGAGTATATCTGCTTCATTTCTGAGTTCAAAGTTTAGGTTATTTTTCTGTGATATCATGAAGAGTTTATTTGTATCTCTAATAAGGCAGCATTTTGGAAAATAACATTTTAATGGCCTTCACCATTTTCAACTTGGACAACTTAAATAATCTTTAATACAAACTTCATTATGTGCATTATGTGCATTTTGACCACTCACGTTCTTATGATTTCGTTTTAGTTTGTAACTCTAGTGTGGTATTTATAGTTCCAAAAACTGAAATTGTGATCTTCAGGGTGAAAAACTCTTGAACAATCTTGGGGGCATGTTCTCCAAACCCTGGAAGCCAAAGAAGACCAAGAATATCCAAGGCCCTATAATTACACCAGGTTTATGTTCCTCATCCTTCACTTTTACAACTCAAAAATTTTGTTTATTTTCTTGCATAGGCCAGGCAACATAGAATACTATAATGGAATGTGGTATCTGAACAGATAAAGAGGGCAAAAAGGATATACATAATAAGGAAGACAGGGAGAAGTTGGGTTTAGGTCCTTTGCCTAAGGGACGCTCAGCCCCTACCACACCTCCTAATGAATCTGCCACTACCTATCAGAAAGTGGATGTAAGTGTTTTGCTCTATGTTATGTTATGCCTATTATGCATTGGTTTTTCTCAAGTAACATTTTCATTATGGTGTTACTAAAACAGTATGAGAAAGCTAAACAAGACGATGCACTCTCGGATCTAAGCGACATCTTGGGTGATTTGAAGGGTATGGCAATTGGCATGGGAACTGAACTTGACAGGTAAATTGTTTGTAATACTTCAATAACTATTCTTACCAATATAGATTTGTGTTACATAAATGAACAGTAGGAACCGGATTCAGTGTATTGAATCTTCCACCAGTGATATAATCAAATTATATAAGTGAGGTGCAAATCTTGCTTTGTGAAGTTAAGTTGGTCATTAAACTTAATAAGATCCACAATTTAAAGAAATTTTCAACTCTTATTTACCGAAACAGAGTATAAACAGTATGATCTTTAGGGTATGTTTAGAATTGTTAATTATATGAATGCATTATAGTCATTAGATGGGTATACTCAATGTGTGATCTTCATAACATGGCTTAAAATCGTTCAATGTGTGAATGTGCGAAAATTTGACTATAGTTGAATGCTGAAGAGTCACTGTCATGAAAAATATGGACGTTGTAAATGACATAGTTGTGAATAGTTGTGTTATGTGAGAAAACTATTTGTTTCACTAATGGTGAATGTACTATGATAACTGCAGGCAAAACAAAGCTCTTGATCATCTTAGTGACGATGTTGATGAGCTGAATTCTAGAGTCAAAGGTGCCAACCAGCGTGCACGCAAATTAATAGATAAGTGAAGTGACAGATGATAGCTTCAAACTGTTCCTCAGTTGAAGCTGTTCATTTATTCTTTGTTGTGCATTTTTTTTTTTTTTTCAAATTTTCCACATCACTGTGTTACTGAAAACATTTGCCAAAGGATAGAGATTTTGTTTCTGTTTGAAATTCTTCTTTTTCACTTTCCAACAGCAGCAAAAGGTTTAGGAATATTTGTTTATACAGATACAATAATGTCTGATTAGTGGATATATCATACAATGGCAAATGGTACAACAACACTAATTAAAGAATAATACTAAAAATGGCCTAAGCATCTCCGATGAGGAGCTAAGTGTGTTTTTCTGTTTTCTTTGAAATTGAAGCGAGCATTATATTATACACAATGAGAAATTAAGGGATTGTTTAGCTTAAGAAAATGTTTTCGACTTTTACTTTGATTTATTCAAATTTTACTCTATTGTTTGCTTTAAAAAGAACTATGTATGATGAAAGTACATAATAAAATCTAGAAAAGTAAAAAGATACTTTTTATTATTTTTTAATAAGTTTTGAAAATAATATTTTTATAATTAAAAACTAGCAAAAACACATGGACGCATGTGTATTTACATTTTTATTATATTAAAATATATATAATTTTATTATTTTTATAAATAATTATTTAAAAAAAGAAAAATAATACAATTTAATAAATATATATATATATAACCATTATTCTTAAAAAGAGAAACTATTTAATTATTTTAAAATAAAAAATATTTAATTACTTATTTTATTAAATAAATAAATAAATAAATAATTATTTTTATCGGTAAAAGCTAAAATCGTTCAATTAGAAGATTACAATAAAAGAAGTTAGCAAATAAAGTTCCCTCTCTATATAATAGTATAGATGTATGATGGTATAAATGAATAATTAATTAAAAAAATTAATTAAAAAAACTAATAAAATTTTTAAAATTATATATATAATTTTGTAAAAATAATATTAAAAATATTATATAATCGTTATTATAGAAAGATAAGTTATTTAACTATTTTAAAATAAAAAAATTAACTAATTATTTTATTTAATAAATAAATAAATTATTTTTATTTATTAAAAGATAAAATTGTACCAAAGAATACATAAAGGTATAAATAAAAGTACTTTCTCAAACCAAACCTGCGGTATTATGTGGCTCTTTGATTCTTGTTAGTAGCTTCTCGATCCAATTTAATAAAGCATTACTCCTTTTTCTAAAAATTAGAATAAACATATGTTGCTTTGCTTTTAGGTAATAAATGGCCTTATTACACTCATAAGTTAAAGGTCCAACATACTCCAGAGAAAAAACAAATTCTTTTAATATTTTATTTGAATGGAATAATGAAAACTAAGAGAGTAAAAGAACCAAAAAAAAAAGAAAAATAGAGGAAAAAGTAAGAGTTTAGATTAGGAGAAACTGTAAGATAAATTTCTATGCTATTAATACTTCAATTTATTATTATTAATATTATATTTTAAATTATTTATTATCATTATTATTATTATTATTATAGAAAATAAAAATAAAAAAACACTTATAATCTATCGTGTGACACTGATAATTAATTATGAAATTTCTTTACACAAGTTATAATAAAAGAATATAGCTTAATTAATTATGCGTGTTATGCTCTACGCAATAACCATTCATGCTTTTATTCACAAAGTTGTGAAGAAAGTTAAGTTTGTGCTGTTTCTACTCAAATATGTGTCTTTTACTGCATTTTTCCTTATCTAAATCGGATGTTCCCACTGATTTTGCGAAAATATGTGTCTTCATCCTCCTCTTTTATGATCTAAACACAGTAAAAATATTGATAAGTATTTACTTTCTAATCATGTATATTTAGAAAAGGAAGCTTTTTTGTTAATCATACTATATACGGAGAACAAATGTTTTTTTATTGAATAAATATTTCGTTTAAAAAAGTAAAAAATATCTCAACTTAATTATTTCCCTTAGCCACAGTGATTCTTTCGAAACTTATGTCGTGAGAATATGCTCAACTTTAGTTGCTGGCTGAGTCATTATCTTTTACATATCAACCTTCAACTAAATGTTGTAACATGTTATAAAGATATCCTATGAAATATTTTCTAGTGTCCAAACACTTGACACAATTTGAGTCTACATATCCTTCAACTGGAGTATTTTTAACCTTTCTTCTAGCTCATCAATTAGAACTTTACTAAGTTCTCTTTTTAAGTACCTCAGGATCCACTTAAGATCATTGTGCACGCTCTAAACTTTGACATGAATATGCTAACAACACTCACATCATATGTTGAATCAGGATGATTGCAAATAATTCAGTATATTATAAAACCAACAATGTTTACATATGAAATTGAATCCTATAATTTTGATCTTCCATTATCTAAGAAGACTATTTATAACTCACGGTTGTGCTTTAATCAAATTTGATATTAATTTGTATTTAAAACAAGATTTTAAAAGTAAAGATTATTCAAAAATAAACTTAATTGAATTTTAAATAAAAGATAAAACACATTTTATCAATAAAAACCTAACATCAAAATAATTTTATCTTTCCCTGTTTTTTCATTCAGGTTTACGTATTTTTTGGAATAGATTAAATTTGCTCTTATCATTTGTTGTTTTAATTTGTTTTGCATATACTTCATTTTAGTTTTTCATCTTTAATAGATTCGAAACAAAAGTAAGAGGACAACTGAAGATTTGAGGGCTATATTAAAGATTCAAGTATAGGTTTTTTAGTCACTATTCATTGAGTGTTTGGTACTAAAGTGATGATACAAAAAATTTGAAAACATTGAAGCAATAAATCAAGTTATTTAGTTTTACACCTAGTTTTTTTTCAAAAGTAACACAGAAAACGTTAAAGATGCGAGTTTGTTTCAAATATTTAGTACCAGATTGAAGATTTGAGCATCAGATTTCAAGGTCTTGGTTGCAAGCATCTAACACCAAAACGAAGATATGAGATTTTACAGAAAACGAAATTAACCAATTCAAGTTGCATAAATTTAGTTTCAATATCTATAAATGAAGTTTAGAGAAGCATAATGATAACTCAAGCAAGTCAAGCACTTAGGATATATTTGGATTAGAAAATAAATTTAAAGGAGTTGATTTGATATAAGAACGAGAGGAAAGTTGAGTTGTTTAGATTAAGAGAAATATAGTGAAATTTGAATTAAAAGTTTATAAAAATTTGTGAATAATGTAATATATGTAACTCATAAAATATTTTTTAGTAAATAAAATTATAGTTAAAATTAATTTAAAATTAAATATAATTAATTTGTTAAGTGTAATTAAATTATTATTATTATTATTTTAATTATTGAAATTATAAGATTATTAACTATTTATAAATAAAAATTAAATTATTATTATTAATATTGTTATTTTATAAATTTATTTTTATTATTATAATTATTATTTTTAGTTTTTAATATTAATATTATTAATATTTTATTTTTACTATAATTTTATAATTTTATTAAATTTATTATTATTTATTAATAATTATTAATAATATAATATATTATATAATTAATTATATTTATTTTATTATAATATAAATATTAATAAATTAAATATATACGAAATGTAATCACAATTTGTTCACCCCGCAAATCTTTGATGTTTTGCAAAGAAATAATATTACAAGGATGTATTCTCGAATTTAGTTTTTAAAGAATATTTTTTTATTTCTTGAAATGCAAACTTTCATTACAAGCGTGAATCCGTCTTCAGAAGTAAACAGTGCCTTAAAGATCGTTCAAGAATATTTGCAGTGAGTGTCTATTTTTTTTAAGAATATAGTAGGTTTAAGTATCTATACCTTAGGGATGAGAATGTTTGTAATTCTTCATTTTATCAAGTCATACCTAGTAAACTTTTAGTGTACTCTCTGTGAGAGTATTTTATAAAATTTTAATATAATTTTAGATTTTATTAAATTTTGCCACATTCGCATTAATCTCTAAATAAAGTGGTAACAAAGCACCACAATCAAGTATGTAGTTGTATAATAATACAAAATAATTTGAACCAAAATTTTACCAATTACACTTATAATGTCTATGTATTAATAAATTGTGAAAAATAAATATTTAATACAAATATTAATATTTAACTATTTGTACTAAATCTTTAAATCTTTAATAAAAACTAAGGTTCACTCAACGTGTGCATTAATGCTATATTTAGTTTAAGTAAAATTACTACAACAAAAACAAAGGACATCAACCAAAAGAACTACAATACATCTTAGTCCTATGGTCTATCTAAACTAAATTTTACTCTAGAATTTTCCTAAAATGCATTTAATTTTTTTTATAATTTAATCTCTAAAATTTTGAACAAACTAATGACTAAATGATTTAGTCACTTTGACTAAAATCAATAATTGATCCCAATAATTTTTATGGCTAGTATAGTCAAAGTTCCAATCTTAAACATCTAACAATATTCATTGCTACAAAAAAAAAATAATTTCAATATTTCAAATTTCAAGTTAATAAGAAATTACAATATCAAACAAATTCAATAGAGACATTCATACGGTTATTGTGAATAAGATCTCCAAAAACAATCATGATTTCAATTTCAATAATAAAATAAAAAATATAAAGCACCTACCTCAATGATGTATTTTGATCCACAAATGTTTCAATGCAATTGGAGAAAAACGTTCACCAGTACAAACAAGACACATGGACGGGATTAGAACACTAAGATGGTCACCAACAATACAATGACCCAATCACGTTGTTGCCGAAGAAGAAGAGAAAACAAAGAGAAAACAAGTGTCGAAAATACAACAAAGAAGAAGCATTGTGTCCCATTTTAATCAATTTTCTATCGAATGCCCTGGGGACCAATGTAAACATACACATTTACATTGGACGTTTACATCATTTCGATGCAAATGTTGATGTTTAGGTAGGGGTGGCTCAAACACAAGCAGGTAAAACAACTGCTTTAGGTCTTAAGGCTTCAAAAAAATTTAATACTCATATATTATTATAAAATAAAAAAATATATTTAATCTTAAAATTATACTAAAAAAATTAATTAAAAATTTAAAATATTCTAACTGACTTTAAGTTTGTGCTAGAAATATTATTTAATGACTTTAAATTTATATTGGTACTATAAATAATATTCTTGAAACTTTCTTATAATAAATTAATAATATTTTTAAAAAAGAAATTGAACAATCAAGGAATCTTACCTATCAAAACTTTTTAATTTTTTCTATCTCTTTCCTATATTCCAATATCATTTCCTTTATATGTCATTTCATTATATGACTTTTTCACTTCTCTCATTCCTTTTTCATTTACCTCCCTCCTTCTTTCCTTCCTTCATTCCTTCCTTCTTTTCTTCCTTCCTTCCTTCCTTCTTTCCTTCCTTCCTGCCTTCCTTCCTTCCTGTGTCTCTTTGTTCTTCCACAATGTTATTTCAATTTGAGTGGCTTCCTTCCTATGTCTCTTTGTTCTTCCACAATATTATTTCAATTTAAACGGTAGATAGATTGAGGAAGAGTTTGTGTTCACTTTTGCTCCTTTTGAGTACATCAATATTAGGTAAAAATAATATGAGATTGATGAATTGATCTCATTTTTTTATTTTTCATTATTCGTTAATTAATCTTAAAATAATTTGTACAGATTGAAGGAAGAGAATTTAGAATTTATAAATTATATTTAAAGACTTACAGAAGGACATGATTGAAAGATAGTAGGAAACTTGAGACTTCAAGACAAGATACTAAGATCAATTCATTGTCTTAACAATCAAGTTTTATCTTTTTAACTTAGTCTCATTTTATATATTCAGTGTGATATATATTATATTTTTTAATCTTATGAAATCACCTTAAGAGTCATCTTTGATTATTTTTTATATATTGTATAAAAAGAAATTACCACACTCCAAAATAGATTTGAATAATTTAAAATATATGAAGATGTTTTTGATTTTTTATTTAGTATTGAAAAATTAAAGTTATTGGGTTGTGTACTTTTGAAAAAAAAATGCTTAAATTTTAAAAAGTATTTGAAATATGATAATTTGTTGGATCTTGATGCCTTAGATTTATTTTCAGAATTAAATATCTTAAAGGAGAGTATAGGATTGGAAAATGATAAACTCTTTTAATTATATAAAAAGAATAAATTCTTTTTCAAATGTATATATAACATATAGAATAATGTTAACAATTCCAGTATAAGTTGCTTTAGCAAAAGAGATTTTTTCAAAACTTAAACTAATAAAATCTTATTTAAGATCAACAATGTCTCAACAAAGATCAAAGTTTAAATTGATTAACTTTATTGTCTATTGAAAAAGATATTTTAAATTAAATTAATTATGATAATTTAATAGATAATTTTGCATCACAAAAAACTTGAAAAATAAATTTTAGAGAAAAATATCATAAGATTGGACCCTATGGAATCTAATATAGATAAGTTTGAAATATTTACAAAAATGTCACACCATATTTTTACGTTATATTTCTAATAGTCTAACATAAAAATGGTGACGTAATTAGCATAATTTACACTAATATACGATAGTATTATATGATAAAGAGAAAAGTAGACTAAGTGATTGAAAACGTAAAATATGTGTCCAATCTATAGAACTTTATCCATGATAGAGTTTTGATCGGTTTAATAATCATATACTAAATAATTCACAATATATTTGATAATAGATTAAATTAATATTAAAAATAAATCATGTTTATTGTAATAATGTGAACAAGAAAATCTAATATATATATATATATATCCATTTCAAATGTTGTGAAAAAAAAATATGAAAAATTTAATTCACATATATTTGCTAATACTATTAGCAACTTTGATAACCACTGTATTTCTCTAAATATGATCATAATAATGTCTTCCTTTAAAAATGCATTTTAATTCTTAACATTCAACATAAATTTATCAAATTTTTTATAAGTTGATTTTCCCTCTAGTCCTTTTATGTCGTGATCAGCACGAATGTTTTCTAAAATTTTTGTTTTGACATTTTGGGATAAGATCTTCTCAAATTTAATTTTATTTTGGGTACTCAGAGTAGAGGCGTAACTTTTATAAAACCCTTCTCTAACTCTCATTTATTATTCACTTCTTCTAATAGGAGTATCTCAACAGGTTTTAGGAACATTTTCTTTGTCATTACTAATGACTCGTTAATTATTGACTCATTAGATTTTCTGTATTTAAATTTTTGTTGCAGGGTATATATCATTGCATCTCATACATTCAACATTTACACCCTTTTTATGTCATACTCACACAAAGGATTAGATGACAAAATTAAAAAAAAAAAAGAAAAATTATCCTTCATTATATGTACACATATGGCTCCAACACACCCATGCAATGTATACCTCTTCGAGTTGCAATTTTCCCTAACTATCTTCACATAGAAAAAACATATTTTGATACCTTTTTTCTTAAAAAAAAAAACTATTTAAGAACTCTTTATTAATAGTAGTAATTAAGAAAGATGCACTTTGGGATTCTATATTTAATATATATATATATATATATATATATATATATATATATATATATATATATATATATATATATATATATATATAAAAATTATA
>Ga0099825_1004088_pt1 | contig 19236 bp, 7 predicted proteins | sample SiratroredBW_FD_76838 | JGI IMG/M metagenome (GOLD analysis project Ga0099825, IMG submission 76838) | Root nodule microbial communities of legume samples collected from California, USA - Siratro red BW | ecosystem: Host-associated > Plants > Roots > Nodule | place: USA: California | collected... | reverse complement strand
GTTATTGTGAACATTTATTTTTCATTATTAATATTTTTTTAATTTAAATCATTTATAGATATATATATATATATATATATATATATATATATATATATATATATATATATATATATATATATATATATATAATTAAGCATTCTGATTAACTGAGAATTAATTGACATATTAGAGATAAAGAAAACACCTACCACAACTTAAGTATATATATTTTATAAATGATGTTTTATTTTCCTATATACATTTATTACATATATAATTATGAAAAATATTTTATTTACTTTTTTTTTACAAATCTAAATTCTCTGCTGAGTTTTTATTTAATCCTTCCACTGTACTTTTAAAATATATTAATATTAAAAAAGTTTTTAAAAGATTTAAAATATCAAAATCATAATAGAAGGAAAACAGTAGAAAAACTAACAAAACTAAACAGAGCATCCAAATGAAACCTATCTTTGGGGTTTGTCTTTACCTTCAATTGCCTTCTGTATCGCACTCTCCCCTAATCATTACACCTTTCAAAAGATCTTCGTATTTAATTTCATGTAGGTAGAAATCTCACGTATGTGCCATTTTTTGTGAATTTTGCATTGCATTGTCATCTCCATGGGTTTCCTACTTCTAAATTCTGTGAATTGTATGTAACTCTTGACATCCAAATTCTAATATCATTTGTTTTATTAGTTATTATTTGTTAGTTTATGGATTTTACAGGAAGGGTGTAGTATAAAAGTTAAAACTTTCTTTAAAATGCAAATAATATATATACATTTTCTAGGTTTAATCAAATTTTAAGTGTATTGTAAATTTGGATATTTTAATTGAATTTTTATTAAATTTGTTTTCTATTAAATGTTTAAAATATTTATTTTTATTTTTATTTAAGTACTTTTTTTGTTAATTTTTGTCCTCAACGACAATATTATCCTTATTTCTATCATTTCATCACCAATTTGTTAATTAACTTACGTTTTTTCCTCTTCAATCACCTCCAATTGGTGGATAAACTTGCAAATTAAGTGACAAATTCGAGATGATTAAAAAGGAAAGAATTGAGTAATGAATTGAAAATAAAAAGATAAAAGCATCAATCATGTCAATTCATTTATTGATGATAAAGTCAAAACGACAAATTATTTAAAAAATAAAAATTATTTTAATTTCTTAATAAAATAATTTTTTTAAATAAAAATTTAATTAAAATATCCAAATTTATTAATTACTTAATACTTAATTAAGCTAATTTTTTATATAGATATTTACGGGCATAACAATTCAAAGGTAAGATTTATCTTATATCCAAATTTAAGTAAGTGAAATATGATGAATAATTGAGATACAAAATGACAATAGTTTGAAAAATATTTATTTATTTTTACTATAAAAGGTAAAAGTAATATTTACTTTAAGTAAGACATTTCCAAATATTTGAGCATCGGAAAAAATATTAAATTTTATAATACGATTACTTAACGTTTTAAGTTTTAATAAAATTATTTATTTTTAGTGCTTAACTGTTTTGTTATCATTTTTTTTTATCTTTTATGAAACTTTATAAGATTCACTAGAAATTTACAGGAACTTTATCTTTTACGGATTTTTATAAAAAATTGTAAGTCATTTTTTTATATGATATGAAAATTATAGTAGTATATCTTAAAATTAGTTTTTAAAGAAGATAACAGAAAAGGAAAATCAAAATAGGAAGGACGGAGCAATGTCATTTCCATCTAATTACTCCAATAGTGGTTAATTTGAGAACAAAAACACAAGGAAGAGTTTACGTGCTCTATTTGAATTTATAAAAATATTTTATTATTTTAAAATTTTAATATTTTTGGTTTAATTTATTGAAAATTATTATTTTTTATCATAATAAATTAACAGTCAAATGTATTATACAAAAGTTTTATTGAATGAATTTTTTAAAACAAATATTTAATTGAACTTATCTAGAAGTATCCATTGTCTAATATTTAAAAAATAATATTTGGTTCATAGTGATCATGGCTGTGAACTGGCATATAGTTGAAATTGGCAAACTGAAGTAATTATAATAAATAATGATAAAATTTAGAGGCAATTAACTTTTCTTAGGAAGATTGGAATTTAGAAGAATTAGATGTTTTGGGTATTTGCTAAAGTGGAAGTAATTAAAAACCATTAAATGGGAAGTCAGTGGGACGCGTACACCTTGCTCACTAGAGTTGTGGTTCACATTTTAGGGTCAAATAATTTTTAATTCAAGATGTGTTTGGTATACATAATCTTTCCCATTCCACTAAGACAAGTGTTAGGGTACATAACTATAATGGTTACATTATTTTTCCTTTTATATTATTGTACTTTTCACCAAAATTTTAATTTTTCACTGTTATCTATCTCTCTGTGCATGGAAAGAAAAAAAAAGTTAAAATATTTGTCATTGTTTCTTTTTTTGACTAACTTTTTTTATTGATGTCATGATGATACTCTTTGTCGTCAATATATGAGCCATATTGCATGCATATTTTTTTATCGTTAAAAAAATATAGAACAATAATATGTTGATATTTAATAAATTTTTATAATTATTAAAGTAATTACAGTTGTCAAAAAAATTGTTTTATAAAAATATAATATAGAAAATTACTTGAACCCGATATGACTGACTTAAAAAAAATCCTTATATAAAAGAAATCCTAATGGTCGTGCACATCTCCGTAAACAAAACAGTACACACCAATTTCAACTACCCCTCACATTCTGTGTAAAACTGTTAACTTGTGAAAATGAAAGATAAGATATTGTTAAGTGTTCAGCCAACACAAAACAAATACGAAAATAATGTTTTCACAACTCTATAATAACCTACGTCCACTTGACAATTGTGATCTAACATGTGACTAAGGGTATGTTAATTATTCTTTTTGTTTTTTTTTAAGTTAAAAATTGTGCTTACATTATGTGGTTTGAGCGAAATTTTAATTTAGGACTTCATTTGAAAGCATGGAACCTGTGAAGGGACTACAAACCTTAGCTTTCTTACTGGTGCTTTTTATGGTGACATTTTGAAGAGATGTGTTTTTGGTGTGTTAATTGTGATGTTGGAAATTCGTTAGAGAATAGAATAATGTTTATTATCTTACATGTCCTTCAAGTTTACGCAATGTGATTTTTGACTTAGATAGTTATACTTCCAAAAATATGTTCCCATTTTAGTTTTGGCATATAAGGTTAAAATGTGTGTTAATATCAATCTTAATAGAATGTCCAAAATCTTACCGAAACAAAAAGAATTTACATTAGCATTTTTTGTTATAACTTATATACGTGAAACACACTAGATTAAGGAGTATGACACCTAACAAAACAGTCACTTAGACGCTTTTATCATATGATTGTTAGCATTTTTTTCTGTAATGACAACAGCACCATGTAGAAAGGAATAAATATTTTATTTTCTTTCAAACGACTTATACATTACAAAATAATAAATATAATCGATAATAAATTTAGACTACAAATTATTCTTAATATTTGAATTGAAAAATAAGAAAATAAAATTAGGAAAAAATAATTGAAATATTTTTTATATTTTTAACGAGTACTTGGAATGTAGAAAAATAATGGAGATGATATAGAGTGTAATTGATAGGGTTAAACTTCACCAAACCTCTTTCTCATGCATAAAAGTGATTACTTTCTTTCCAAACTAATGTCAACTCACTATAATACTCAAATCTTAATTCCTTAAGTGAATGAATCTAGACTTTTCTATTAACCGTCAAAATATAAAAAACTTATTTTTGCCACAATGGTCTTAAGACAACAAACGAATCATGCTCTATTCTTAGATACAGGCTTTCATTTGGTATTTTGATTTAGATCTAGATTACAAATGATATTTTCCAATATCTTGAGAATCAATTATCAAGTCATAAATCAACATGATAGGCGAGGAGATCAGACGTTAACAGAGGGAAAGGGAGGAAAGGGACGAAAGTCAATGACACTGGAGGTGAGCGGAGGGGTTTGCATTTTAGTGTTCTCTAGTGTGGTTTGCATTTTAGTGTCGTTGACAATCATGTTGGTGTTTCAAGTATTGGTGCACATGTGGATGAAAGTGAACAATTTATGGAATGGAAGCTATGGAATCATTCTTCTCTCTTTCTTGTCACACATAAAAAAAATACATTTATAGGTTATCTCTTCCTCCGCGTCTTATCTTTGATTCCAATAACCCCTCAACCTAATAAGGTTAGGGTTTTGATCCATAAACAACACCACCGTAATTCATTCCATCATCCCTTTCTTTTCTCATCCACCCAGAAGCAAATCACAATCAAAATCCATTCACGAAAAGTCATTCACAATAAAAGTCATTTAGAATCAAAGTAGAGACCAATAGGTTACACATGTATAATTTCATTTACATTTTATCTCTCACTGAATTTCAATTTCAATATCATCATTCAAATAAAAAAAAAGAAAAAGTAAAAGAAAATGAAACAATCCTTCGCATCATGATTATTTGCATCATTCTTTTATTTACACACCACATTTTATTTACACCACCTTCACATTTCATTTCATTATATATACAATAATTTTTTAACATTACAAGATGTAAATAATTTTAGATATCTGTATGGCCACACATGTCATATTGTATTTAATTTATTATTTAAAATATTTTCATACAACAAATAATACATTTTGAACAATTCTTTTACATATCAAAATGACCGCACATGTCATACAATATTTAATTTCAGAAATAATACCTGAGTATTTGTATGATTGTATACATCGTCGTTTACTCAATAGTATTTTTTTTTCAACAAAATATGTTTTCTTCCAAATAAAATTCATGAAATAATTTATATCAAGTCGATTCATAAGAATATCTTGAATAGTCGTTTGTATTATCTTATACTTTAGAAATTATAAAATCTTAAAAATATCAAATTTCCAAAAAAATTAAAAGATACAAAATTAAAAAAAAAAAAACAACACCTAAACAAACACTTTTCTTATACAGAACTACGTAAACCCTTATTTTCTATCATGGATGGAAATACATAGGAGTAAGGCTAATCCTGGTTAGACCCAGAAATAAAAAAAAAATATTTTCTTTATTTCTACTTGCACTTATATTTCCTTTTTGGAAAAGATAAACATTATACTCGTTTTTCTCATTTGATTAAAGGTACCGTCTTAGGACGGACATTGTAGGGTGCTAATACCTTCCCTACATGTAATCGACTCCCGGATCCTAATCCGATTTTGTAGACCATTGCCTTATCTTTGGTTTTGTATAGTTTTTCATAGTAAACTATGGTGACGACTTCTCTATTTTCTGTTTCGAAAAAACATATTTATATTTTTCTTTCACCGTCCTTGTTGTGATGTCGGTTGTGACAGTTAGTGTTGCTATTTTCTTGTTCATGTAATAACATAATGATTCTTCTATGAAACAAATTTATATTATGTTGTATGTTTTTAATTTTAGTATGTTGTTTTCATTTATAATTGATAACATCTTTTTTTGTTATAGATATGTCTTCAAGAGGATGTGACCAACCAAAACCTTTCTTATCTAGTGAAAATAAGCAGAAAAGACCACAATATGTGCTTAAAGTAAATATCCCACCCCACCAATTGTACTTATTACACCTGTACTTTCTCCACTGTGAATAATACTTACGGACTTACATCCGTGGATAATATCTACGAACTTATATTCATGGATAAAACTACTACTAATAATAATATTATACCTTGTTAATGATATTCATATTAATTTATTAATAATAACATTATTAAAGGTTAATATGTTTAATCATATTAATATTTTTATTGATTACTGATATTATAATTAATATTAATAGTATGTCTAACATTTTTATTATTATTATTATTATTATTATTATTATTATTAGTTTTATTGATATTATTATTATTATTGGTATTAGTAATATTATTATCATTAATATTATATTTATCATTATTATTATTAGTGTTAATATTATTATTTTTATTTTGGTTAGTTATAATATTATTAAAATTATTATTATTATTATTATATATTTTTTTCATGTTATTAATGTTGTTTTTAATATTTTTAATTATTTAATATTATTAATATTTATAACGAAATGTTATTATTAGTTCTTTTATTGTTATTAATAACATTATTATTACTATTTATATTAATATTATTATATATGTTTTTAATATATTGAATATTATCATTATTTTTATAAATATAATTTATATTTATATTAATAATATTTTAATATTACTGATATTCGTATTAATATTATTTATATTTATATGAAAAATATTTTTAATATTTTTTATTTATATTAAGGTACTCCACATTGAAGGATCGTCTCAAACATCGTCCATTATCTATTTCTGAAGCTCATTTCAGGCAATTGATGGAATACTACCACAATCAAGGTAAGGTTATTTGATGTCTTATTACTTTACAAATACTTGCTTATCTACCTTCATTGTTATTTTCTATTATTACAATTGTCAACACCCAATTTCGTCCGGACAAATAAATTATTTCAGATTATAAAACAATATAAAAATTAAAATAAAAGTGCGTGTTATTTAGCTTTATTATACTTTGTCACTTAAATAAAAAAAAGAGAGGCTTTGATCCCATTATATTCTATGAATAAAGTTTTTAAATAAAATTCATAAAAAGAAATACTAAGATCAGTATATTAAAAATTTGTTGAAAGGAAAAAGATAATAATTAAAAATATATTGAATTTTTTCCATTAAGAGAAAACTAAAAACTGTAATTAAAAGATAATAATTAAAAAATAATAATGATTAAAAAACGAAAATAACAAATAATAATAATAAATATTAAATAATTAATGATTAAATAATAAAAACAAAATAAAAATAAATATATATATTAGAAAAGGAGAATAAATAATAAAACAAAAAAAAAACAAGAAGAAAGGAAGACTGCTTTCAAACTGTTTACTTGATTTGCACGTTCAAGATAATAAATAAATAATAAAAAATAATAAAAAGAATGAGTCAATGGCAGTAGACCCCAATGTTCTCACTCCCTAGCTCCACATATTTGTTTTTTTAAAAAAAAAAGAGAAATATTTGCAAATAATAATTTTGAAACCGCTCAGATAACAACCAACGTTCTCCACTTAAATAAAAATAAAATTAATAATAAATAATGGATTGTTAAACCGTTGAAAAATGATTTAAGTCTCATTATTGGGTAGATTCATTTTTAATATTAATTTAAAAAAAAATAATTAAAAATAATAAATATGAATGAGTCAAAGAGTGGTAACCTCCCTGAACTAAACTACAGGAATTTAAAAAAAAATATCAATTAAAATAATATGAAAAAGAAAAAGAGATATATTAGTAAAAGGAAGAAAAAGAAAAAGAGATAAATTAGTAAAAGGAAGAAAAAGAAAAGGACACAGATAATTTTGGTGAAAAAAAAAAGAGAACGAGAGAGAATATTGAGAAGAGAGAAAAGAAGAAAGCACACTGAGAAAGAAAAGACTAGGCACAAGGTATGTTTTTTTTTCCTTTTTGCTTGTATATTCATTCATGGCATAAAATAAAAAAGCACCAACAATTATTCCTATTTCATCAACATACATTTCCATGAACGCATAATTCCACAATGTTTCTGCATTGTGTTTTTGCCCTACATCTCCACTGTACATCCCACCATGAATCTCCATCACCTTTCCATTCCATTCCAATAATCATCAACCAGACCACCTTCTACGCCATGTTAACCCGACTTCCTAAATACACAAACCAAATATCATCCAAATAAAAATAATAAAATATTTTCTTTGTTTATTTGTTTTGTATTTATAGGCATTTTTATAAATATACTTGCTCGTTTTTATTATTTGATGGGATTTTTATCTTAATTGGGAAAAATAATACTTTAGAAAAAAAAAAAGCCATACTTATTTCTATCAATTTGATTAAAGGTACCGTCTTAGGACGGGCGTTCCGGGGTGCTAGTACCTTCCCCGCATGTAACCGACTCCCGAATCTTGGAATCTGGTTCGTAGACATTTTTTTTTATTTTTTTATTTTTGGTTTTTCTATGGTTTTCCATAATAAACTATAGTGGCGACTCCAAATCTCTATTTAATTATCTAAATATTTTTAAAATAAATTTTTGATCGCCCCGTCGTGAGCCTGGTTGCGACAACAATGTAGAGAATCAGCGAGAAAAATGTTGCAAACAGGGCAAAGCAAAAGTACATTCATCGCATGGGAGAAACCAGTTTTTCTAGAATTCATGCTGAATTGGTATATATTATATTACATTTCTAATCATACCTCCAAATTTTTAATCTAATACAAAATTATTGTAATAAATTTTTTGTTATTACTTTTCAATATGCAATTATTGTAGCGTGCCAAGAAAAAGAAAGGAGAAAAATTTACTCGAGCTGAAATGATTATTACAACTCGTCAACTTCGGCAAGGCCGGAGCAGAAAAGAAATGGATAAAGAAACATGTAATGCTATTGTAAGTTTACAACTATTTATGAAGTACATATAAATTTATTGTTTTTAATCATTCAAAATCATTATCTTTTATTAGACCAAGCTTCAAGGTTCCATTGAAAACTCAACTGAATCTGCGGAACAAGCCTTCTATCACTATTTGGAAAAGAAAAACTTGGGAGAGTACGTTGTTATGGAAAGACTATGACTCCATCAACATTTAAAAGAAATGAAAAAATTGCTGCTAGAAAAAAAAAACATGAAAATGAAATTAGTGACATCAAGAAGAAAATGCAAGATATAGAGGCAATGGTAAAACTTGTGGTAAACTAGCAAAATCCAGATTTAGATGAGGAGGACATAAGTAATATGATGACACGTGTTTTAAGTAAAGAAAGTAATATAGTGGGACTACATTCGTCTGCATTAACCCATGATCCGTATGAGTAGGTATAAATTGAAAATTGTTTTGTTTTGTATTGTTGGAGGAGTGAGTATTAATTGATTTTCACATGTTAAGCTGGACATTGTTTTTGTTATTTGATTTTTATTGGTTAATCCTACAAAATTTTGACAGTGAACATGCTAATAAACTTGTTTTTTTTTTTTTTTGCAACTTGAAGATAATGAAGACAATATTGAAGAAGAACCAATTTATTGTTATGTAGTACATGAACAATTTAAACATGATGTTTTTTTAACTAAGTTTGTAGTTTTAATTTTGATGGGTTGATACTCATTATGTTTTAAGACAACTTTTTTGACCATGTATTAAGAGTAACATTGAAATATGCAATGAATGTTATTATGGATTCAATTATGTTTATTTTGATATATATAAATTACATGACTTTAGTTTTTGAATTTTTAATATTGGTTTTCCTTACTGTGAAATTTTGAGCTTTAAAGATATAAATAATAATATTTTTTGGTTAAGCTACTAATTTTTGTATAAGCAATTCATGTAAAATTAAAATATTATATTATAATTTTTTTCAACACTTTAGGTAACGTTTTTAAAATTGTGGTTGTTGTCAACACATTAACCAACATTTTAATAATTGTTTCCTTAAAAAACACTGTTGCCTATTACAAACGGCAACACTCACTTAGACCATGCTGAAAAATCGTTGCCTAAACTTTAGATTGCGGTTTTTATGGTTTGCCTAAAGTGATATTTATTGTAGTGTGTGTGTGTGTATATATATATATATCTTTTCTATGTTGGTATTTTATTTCTATGCTCATATTCTATCGTGTTAATTTATGACTTGATCATTGATTCTCAGGGTATTGGAAAATATCATTTGTAATATAAATCTAAAAAAGAATACCAAATGAAAGCTTATATATAAGGACGGACCCTTGTGACAAAAATAAGTTTTTTTATATAATTGATAAAAGAATTGACGATTAATAAAAAAACTTAGGCTCATTTACTTAAGGAATTAAGGTTTGAGTATTATTGTGGGTTGACATTGACATTAGTTTGAAAAGAAGGTAATCATTTTTATGCATGAGAGAGAGGTTTGGTGAAGTTTAACCCTAACAATTACATTACATATCATCTCCATTATTTTTCTACATTCTAAGTTCTCATTAAAAATACCAGAAATATTTTAATTGTTTTTGCCTAATTTCATTTTCTCCTTTGTCAATTTAAATATTGAGAATAATTTGTAATCTAAATTTATTATCCATTGCATTTATTGTTATGTGTTCTACAAGTCTTTTGAAGAGAATGATATATTTATTTTTTACTACATAGGTGTACTTACTATCAAAGCAAAAAATGCTAATAACCATATGATGAAACCGTCTAGTGACTGTTTTGTTTTGTAAAGAGGAACCGTGTTTATATGTCTTTCTCCTTAATCTAGGTGTGTTTCACGTATTATAGCAATATTTATACTAAGACCTTATACATTTAGTTGAAACTAACTTAGTTAACTCTTAGTGAAAGTTTATTAGGAGAGAAATTGCTGAATTATAATCTTTACTAATACTTCAACCGAACCATTTTAAATAAAATTATTTTTCTTCTTTTTCTTTTACTGTTTTCTGCCCGTCTAGTTTTAAAGTTTCTCAGTTATCTTTTTCTATTTTTGTGCTCTTCTGTAAGTTTGAGTAGCTAATTCCTAACCTTTTAAAACTTTTATAAATACGTGTATTTGAACTTGATTTTTTTTAACTCGAAAACTTGACAATTTGTTTTGTTCGTACGTCTAATTAAGTCTAACTTTAAAAATTAGAAATAGAAACTATTTTAAAAGTAAAGAATATTCCTGTTTTTATTTATCAGTTTGTGCACTCTAAACAAGTTTGAAAACATTTATTCTGTCAAGTAAGTAACTTAAAGAAAAAGTTAAATAACATCATGTTTAATTTGATTTTTCGTATATTATTTTTCTAAAAGTTATTTCTTATCTCAATCTTATCGATATACATTGTTGCTAGCAGTATCTCATTTCTGGTTGATAAATTCTTCCCATATATAGCCGCCAAAAGATGTAAAGTAAACATAAAATTATATACTTGCACTTATTTGTCTTCTCTATCTTTCTATCAAAATAAATTAGACGTTATAAAAAAGAGTAAAAATTAGTTAAAGAGTTGTTGATTCAAAAGAATTACATATTTTAATGACATGTATGTTAGGGGTAGAAAAATAACAGGTGATAGAAACAAGTGATAACTCGTGTAAACAAGTAAATCATAAAATACAAGATGAAGTTTTCTAGTAATTAACTATTATTCATTATTATTATTATCACGTACAATTTATCCAATATCAAATAATTTATAGAAGCAACACCGGAGAACAAATACCAGATGGGTAAAACTACATTCTCCATCACATGCCTCATGCACTTTCACCTCTTTCACAAAACAAAAACTAAACGAAACAGCTAAACTAGTGGCCCTTACTTATAGACACTAGTTAATTAAGTTTCTGACATCTTTCTTGTGATAAGCACACAAATAAGAATGCAGACTCATGGCTCTCTAGATACACAAAACCCCAAAAAGTTATTTGATAATCTGAAACTACATTATCACAGAATCTTTATACGATGCATACTCAATGTATATATATATATTGTTCATTTCTTTTATAAATAAAAAAAAAATTAGTATGGATCATATAAAGATGCAGATAATAAACACAAACACAGGATGTTAAAGATTTAGTATAGTTTGGAATGATCAAATAGTTTCAACCTCAGTAAGTATAATATATGTTGCTTAGACAGGATTAACGGTGTTGAACTGGTCGCACCTGGTCCTGACTTCTCCATGCTTACCGGTTTTCACTCCAAAGATGGAAAGCTTCACCATTGCATCTGCAAAGTCGTTGAAGAAAGCTTGCTGATCTTTTGCATAGAGTTCCACATAAGGCCTGGTTCTTGGGTCCACAGCCAGCATGGAATCAGAGCTCAAGAGCCCTAATCCATTCATCACATTTTGGTAATAAGCATTGTCAAACTTCCCTGGTGTCCTCATGTCATTGAATGCAGCCATGGAGGGGTCAGTGCTGTAGTTTTGGCACACTGATCTCAACCCTGCCACCAGTTTAGGGTGCATGGAGGGGTCAGAATCAGAGGTTTTGCTGAAGTTGTAGATCCTGTGGATGAACTCCTTGCAGTGAGTGAACCCTATGGTGTGTGCGCCAGTCATAGCCACCATCTCCTTCACCGTGAAACCCTTCTTCGTGAACTTCTCAATGATCTGGTCCATGGTCATGTCGGGCGTGGGAAGGCTTTCGTTCACTTTGGCGGCGCTAGATTCGAGGCTGTCTTTTCTCCCCAACCTCACGGGGTAGTAGGGTCCACCCACCATTTTGACAAGGTCTCTCGTGGCCTGTGCCACGATGTCGGAACACGAAACGATTCCGGGGCATGAAAGCTCGAGGGCGTTCTTGATCTTGACTATGACGTCGAAGGCGTCGCCGGAGAGGGAGAGGTTGAGGTCGGCGTCACGTTCTGCATGGGGGTTGTAGGCGTTGGAAGAGATGAGGATGGAACCGTCGCAGCCATCGGTTATGCAGTCATGGAAGAAGAGGCGAAGGACACCGGGGGCTGTGGCGGGACTTGTACTTTGCTTGGTGAAGATATTTTCCATGACGATTTTTGGGAAGTCTGGGCATGTTTCTTTGTAGTAGTCAACGTTGAGTTTTGCGGAGGAGAAGGGGAGGGAGAGGAAGAGAAGGAAGAGGATAGGGAATGCCATGGTGGCAGAAGAAGAAGGTGTTTGTGCCAAGAGAAGGGTCAAGAACAGAAAGATGTTTTACTCTTTTCTTTCTTTCTTCCTCTCTTGGGTTGGTTCGTATGGGAGAGAAAAAATGAGAGCCCCTTTGAGAAGAAGCTAGGGCTAAGGGGGAAGATAATAGATTTGGGATAAAAGGGTGTGGGAGGGAGGGGTTTAAGGAGATTGTCTTCCACCTTTTTTGACTTCAACTTTCGTTTCAATGTTTGTCTGGTTTCTTCTTTTTCCTATTTTTGCATGCCATCAACAACGTGTTCGTGTCCTGCTTTGCTATAACAGGAATGCCATTTGTTTTTCGGGTGGTTTTTGGCTTCTCTTCTAGGGTTGAAAGTTGGGTCTTTCAGCGTCCATTGCGCTTGTCCCAACAAAACTACACTTTTTTAGAATCTGCTTCTTAATGCCATTCTGATATTTGTGTTTCCTTCCTACACCTCTCATTCTCTTCCACCCACTTTTCCTTTTGGCTTAAAATGATATTGATTTAAAAGATAAATAAGTGATGCTAAATTACCCCTTCATTTTCTTTTCTTTTACCTAACGACCTCAAAGTCCATTCACCTGACTAAACTTTATTTAATATGCCTAATCTCATACCAGATTCTAAAACCTAAACTAAAATATAGTTTCACATTTTCTTTGAAATGTCACTAAAATTAAAAAAGAAAAAAAATATTTTTTCTATTAATCGCATTTTAGTGTTTTCTTAAAAAAATATTTGATCACATATCTGTTGGTTAAAATCAGTCAAAATAAAAGAAATACATTACTAGAAAAATACTAATTTCAGTTTTTTTCGAATTTTTTTCTTAAAAAATATCTAATAAACATAAAGGCACGGGGAGAAAAATAATAGAATTGTTTATATGAAATTATTCTATGATTTCATCAACCCATATTCATACTTTTTATCATTCTTCATTGTACAACAAAACACGTTATTGTAATTGAAAAACTTGATTATGTGTTAGGTTGTTAGGTTACGATTATATGCATGTGATTGTGGAACATAAAATCATTTATGCAGAGTTGGTTGGTCTCATTGTATTGTTGTATTGTCATATTTAGAATTAATGACATTGAATTGTTAGTATCCTTTAATTCTTGAAGTTCATAGATAATTTGTTATTAATAGATAATTTTGTATTTTTTTCTTAGATTTTTTTTTTTAATTTTCAAGATAACATAATCATGGAGAAGAATTGGATGGTAGAACTTAGATCATCTACTAGGTATTTGAATGGATTGGATTTTATTTTGCATTTGAAAATGTTACTAAAGAAGATCATATTCTATATTCTTGCAATGAGAGTAGAAATTGTATTTGGATAGTTGATTGGAGGAAACCTTCATCATATTTACATATTTGGGAGAAAATGAATTTGATATCATTATAGATGAAGATAATAAGACTTTGATACTTAAACAATTAGGTTTGTCAATTTGACACGTGATGCTCACTAAGAAGAATATCTTGGTTGTAAAAATTTATCGAATTTTTCAATCATTATTTGATTGATAGATATCAAGAAACTCCATGCATTGAGCAATATATCATTTGACATGTTGCTAAAATTTCTATAAGAGTTTGTTAGCCATAATCACACCAAAATTGTAAGTTTACCACTAAGGACTTGGGTTTCAGTTGTGAAAATATTGATATTTTTGTCCTAATGATTGCATCCTATTTTAGAAGGAGTATGAGAATGAAGTTAGACGTCCTAAATGTGATTCTTCTAATATAAGGAAAAGAAACATCAAAATTGATGAAAAGTTTTTTGTAAGGTAGCTTCACTTCCAATTCCAACCAAAGTTTAAGGTACTTTCCTTTAAAACAAAGGATAAAAAAGCTATATGTCATTAAAAACTACTAAATCAATGAAATGACATGATGAAGGTCACACCAAAGATAGAAAGCTAAGACATCCAACTGATTGACTTGCTTGGAAAATCTTTGATTCTTTACATCTTAACTTTGCATTAGATCCTCGAAATGTGAGGCTTAAAGGTAAAGTTGGCTCTAGAAGCAAGGGTTGGATGGAGCCTTATACTCTTTTTACAACGGATAAAAAAATTGTCTAGTATACCTTCTAGTGATCGCTAAAAGATTGTCTATTAGAAACTTTTTGGTAGAATCGTCTAATAAATCATCTAACAAGAAGAATAGGATAAACAATAAAGCATGACCAACAACAAGAGTTATAAGAGATCAACACACAAGAATTTATCCTAGTTTATCCAAAATTAGGCTACATCCAGTCTCCTTAAACAATTGCTTAAGAGTGTCCACTAACCAACACACTTGGTTACAATGAGTATTCTCATCTCTTCAGGTTACAATGAGTATTCTCACCTATCTAGATTACAACAAGTATTCACACCTCTCCAGGTTATCCCTTCTTATTTCCTCCTAACAAGAAAAGAAAAAGAAAATTCTCAATAAAAGCGCAAAGAAAACTCACAAGGGTATAAATTCATAATGTGAAGAATTATAATGATTTAGCACACAACCCAAAAGGCTAGAAACTCTAATAGCTTGATTAGACACTCACTATAATTTTGTATTTCAGAAAGGTCTCTTTGAAAAACTTGAATTGCTTGGCTTAACTTACTTTCGTTCTTCACCTTTAAATCTCTTTAGATAAATTTTCAAATTTGTCCTTTGATTGAATTGGTTCAGTTTGGATTTTGCAATATCTTTATCTTTTTGGTGATAGATGCTCAAAACATAGCATTTGGATTTATAATCTTTCAATTTATTTTCCTCCGAATATTTTTAATAAACTAATTTGAAAGTATTTGCAATATGGGTTACTCAAAATAAATTAAAAAATTATCATAAAATATTTCGTTCCAAATAATATGTGATGCTGAAAACAAAATACTTCGAGATTTTTTAATTTTTTAATTAGTTTATATTTAAAAAGGATTTAGAGATATTCACAATATATCACAATTGATAAAATCATTTTAAGCAAGATAATTTTTTTAAAGTGATAATAAAGATATTTTTGTTTCATAAAAAACGTTGTGAATATCTTTTTGTTCCACAAAAGTTGCAACTAAAATATTTTGCTTTTAGATATTATATCACTACAAGAAAAAATTAAATTATCGACGGAATTATCGACGAAACTTTATCAATCGGTAAAATATCATTATCGACAATTTTATCGACGAATTTCTGAGTCTGTCAATAATTACCGACAGATTTACCGACAGATTTACCGACAAATTTATCCTAAATCCGCCGGTAATTACCAACAGATTAGAAATCCGTCGGTAATTAGCGACGGACTCAAAAATCCGTCGGTAAATTTACATACAATCAATTTACTGACAGATTTTGGGTGTTTCTGATGGATTTGTCTCGTCGGTAGTTTTTTTTTGTAGTGTATTGCTTTGATTAAACACATCTTTAGTAAGTATATGTATTATGAAGATTTTGTTTTTAACAATTAATTATTTTAAACAAAATCTATTACGTATTTAATTTGTTCATCAGACCATCTATGATAAACAATTTATCAAAATGTCTATTATGGACAAAAGTTATAGACGCTTAGAGGGTCTACTACTTAATATAGTTGTACAAAATACTATTACATCATTCAAACCACAAATGAAACATTTAGTCTGAATTATTTTATGTAATTAACAATATTATTAGACTATTTATCATGAATACATGTTATAAACCCTTAGAGGGTCTACGTAAAATTGTAGCTATACAAAACAATGTTAGAATAGTCAAGATTGAAGTAAATCATTTAGTTAGTTTTTCCTATCATCAAAACTTAAAAACATAAACTCCACATATATTTTTTGTCATTAGACCGTCTAGAGGCTTAACAAACTGTCTAGGCAAATAGTCTAGGGTCTCAACAATCTTCCCCTTTTTAATGATGACAAAAACAACTTTCAGAGCATACACATTTAACCATCAGAACTGTAGGAATAACTGGCTCTAAAAGAGGGGTTGAATAAAGTCTAAACTCAATTCACTGCAAAGAACATAATAAATATTAGACCTTCTAATGTAAAAATGATGAGCATAAAAAACAAAATTTTTATATTGGTTCACCCTAACTCTTGACTATGTTCAGTTCTCTCAAGCAAAGTGCTCAAGAGGTTCTATTATAAGTAAACGTTTACAATGAAAATGAAAATGAATCTCCCCTTGAGATCAAGACCGCTAGAGAAAATGAAAAAACAAAACTCTCAAAGAGAGCACAACTAAACCTCACAAGAGTTTACTTCATAGTGGTGAAGAATTACAAAGTATTTCACACAATGCCCCTCTATTAGACATTCTAAAACAACATATAAGAAGTACTCAGTTCTACTTTACTTTTCTAAATGCATTGTAAATCTATGTACAAACTCTTTGATTTGTGTTTTTATTTTCTCTCTTGTATTTCCAACTTCATCTTGATGTGGTATTTATAACTTTCAAAGGATTTGACCATTTAGTTGCTCAGAACAATAAGAAACATCTAGCAAGTGGCAAATCACACTTTCGTATTAGACACTTGAATTTGATCTTCATTATGTACTTTTCTATTTTAATTTGCTAAATGAAACAAATCAAACACAAACGTAATATATTGAATTGAAATCAGATTAATTAGAATGACAAATTTGAAAACTTTCTTTTACTAGTGCGTCATGAAGGTTAGGTTTCAAAAAAGCTTTTATACAAAGGAAGATTTAGAATGTGAAGTACCTTATATTATAATCTATGACTTTGAAAGCATTTAAGTAGTTATAATCCACTAATATGAAATAAGAATTACTTTTTAGTTATAATCCACTAAATTAGGCATTAGAATATTCAGATTAAGATATAAATATTATTTAATCAAGAAAATAAACGCATTAAGAACAACTATCAAAGAATCAAAGATAGGATGTTTAATCTCAGATAATAGAGAAGCAATGGAGAATGAATCTAAAACTAATGTGAGTGAAACACAACTATCTTTTTGAAAAAAGAAAATAATACTGTGCTCTACCTAATTCAGCCCGACTTATTGGTGACTTAGGGCCCGTCTCAACTTGACTTGACTTGCCTAAAACTGGACTTGACCCAACTTGAATTTGGTCATATCTAACTTGTCCTAACTTGTGTTTAACCTAACTCGACACGATTTAGGTTAGACCTAACTTAACCTAACTTGAACATGATATGGCTTGCTCAAACTTAATTTGACTTGAACTCATCTCGACTAGCTTGACAGAGTGTTAGTCTAACCTAACTTGATCTAAGCCTAAATGGACTTTGTCCATATTAATTTTGAATTTGGATTGAGTAAATGTTTTCATTTTTATAAAGATTTTCATATTTTATTTTTGAATAATTATTTTACTTTGAAAGATGGTTCATGTGTTGACCTTAATCCATGGGGCATTTGTTAACATTTTGATCTTATTGATTTTTTTATGTGAACTTTGTTTATCTTAACTACGAACATATTGTGAAAACCCTTACGTATGGGAAAGAAATAATCAAGATTGAGGAGATTACTACAACGTTGTTGGCGCACGACCAACGAAAGTAGAATGTAGGTGAGAGTTCTTTTTAAGGTGACAATTTATACATTAAGGGTGGCCAGAAACGTAGAAGAAAGCAAGAGAAGGATAGTTCTAGAAAATGAAATTTCAGATCAAAGTTGAGGGGTAAAAAGATGATTCACTGCTATAAGTGTAAACAACCAAGTCATATAGAGAGGACTATCCAAAGTGGAGAAAGCAGATTGATGAAAAGCAAGTTGACTCATCCAAGTTTGTAAATGTGGTACAGAATGAGGAGTCTGATGACAGTGATGGTGACATGCTTTTTATTTCAACTACTTAGTTTTCAGATGTATGAATTCTTGATTTAGGATGCTCTTATCATATAACGCCTAATAGAGAGTGGTTTACGACTTACAGGTCATCTAATTCTAGTTATGTCTATTTAGGTGATGATAGGCATTGCAATATTGTTGATATTGGTGATATCAGAATTAAGATGTATGATGGTACTGTTAGAACATTGTGTGATGTTAGGCATACACTTGAATTGAAAAAGAATATGATTTCCTTGGTCACTTTACATAAGAATGGTTTTATTCCTAAAGCTAATGAGGATAGGCAGACCATTAAAATTGTTAAAGGTGCATTGACTATGATGAAAGGAAAGATAACTGCTAGAAATATCTATAAACTGTTAGGGAGTACAGTTGTAGGTGGAGTTCATTCTGTTGAGTCATATGATGATAGTATGTGAAAATGTATTAGGCTGAGTTCAAGAGGGGGGGTGAATTGAACTTTGAAAACTTTTTCGTCTTTTTGAAACAGTGAAAACAATTTTCACAAACTGAAAAGATTTAATGAATCTCAATGATGGAAAATATAATGTTCAGCGAAAATAAACTGACTTCAATTTCGAATGAATTGATTTATTTC
>Ga0099825_1004085_pt1 | contig 19243 bp, 7 predicted proteins | sample SiratroredBW_FD_76838 | JGI IMG/M metagenome (GOLD analysis project Ga0099825, IMG submission 76838) | Root nodule microbial communities of legume samples collected from California, USA - Siratro red BW | ecosystem: Host-associated > Plants > Roots > Nodule | place: USA: California | collected... | reverse complement strand
CCTAAGAAAGGAGGAAGGAAGAAAGGTCATAAATGGATTATAGGACTTATGAGGGGAGCAGGGGGGGCAGGGGGCTTTCTTCTTGTAATGAGATTTTCTTCGAAAAAAAAAAAAAAAAAGAGAAGGTTTGGTATTAACATATTGGTTTTTAGGTTTTTTATTTGATAATAGGAATAATTTTAACCAATTTATAAAAAAAGAGTTTATAAAAAAAAAAAAAAAAAAAAAAAACAAAAACAGAAAGAAAAAAAAAATTGAGAAAGAGAGAAGAAAATGCTTGTATAGCTTGGGTTGGAGTAATTCGCGTAATTTCAATTACTGGGTAGCTTTCAAGATTAATTTGATTGATGTTGCAAAAATATCATGCTCTTGCTCTTTTAATAATCTTTAAATGTTACCTTAGTTGTCAAAAAAAAAATTCTACCCATTACCTTAGCCTCTTGAATGACGCAAACTTATGTTTTGAAAGTGGAGAATTAGAACACTTGCAAGCCTATGGTAAGGCAATGTTCACTGAGATGGTTTGAGTGCTATAAACCTTTCCTAAACACTCGAGAGTGAGAGAGATACACTATCTTGGGAGACCAATATACATGACTATCAATAGCATAATTGGTTGCATAAATTGATTAATCCGAGAAGAGAGAAATTCACACTTTGCTGATCAACATTTGAAAATAAATTTTGATTTGATATTCCTTGCTCAAATAATTTTCTATTGGTAGCTTGTTAAATCTGGTTATAGTCTTGATTACTTAGCCTTCATTTTCTTTTATCTAGGTCTAGATTTTGCCTAGGAGTGCAAAATGATAAGTGTGGGGATATTTGATAATTATTTATTTTTACCACTTTCCGATTGTATAATGATAACAATAAAGATAAATCAGTTGGTAATTATTAGGGCTTTACACGTTTTTGGTGTAATTAGGACAATTAAGTTTCAGTTAAAGTTTGTTATTATTTTGACACCATTTTAGGAATTTTAACAAATTTGAGTGTTTCGTATTTTGTCCATAACTTTTGCCACAAAACTCGTATTTACTTTATTCTTTTTTTTTTTTTTTGCAGATAACTTAAAGATCTACAAATGTTACTCAAGGGCCAAGAGCAAATTCGAATTGGAAAGTGGATAAAATTGGACTTGAAGTCAGTACACAAAGGCTAGACAACAAGGCGACACCTTGATATTTTGAGCAAATTTTTTTATGGAGGGCTAATTAGTCATTAAATGTTTTAGGTTAAATTTTATAAATAAAACTCTTGATTGAGCTGAATCACATCATAGTAGACAATAGATGATTAAATAAAGTTTTTCTTTTTCCTTTCTTTCTCTACTGTGCGTTTTACCTTCATCTTTCCGCTTTGCTGGGCCAATCGTGATTATGAGTCGCTAATTGTTCTGTTCAATCCCATCTCCAAGTGCTCTCATATTTCTTAATCCCGTGGTTCATATTTTATAATGTTTTCCATAATTACATGCTCACTTGCTATTTTAATTTGATTTTTAGATTTAATAATTGGATTAATTTAGTAATTGAATCAATATCGATGGGATTGTGTTATGAAATTTTTGAACCGATGTTCAAGTCAAAATAATATTGTTGTTCACGATGGGCGATTGCAGCTGTTCAGCATATTGTGTACTCGGCGAGATGCTCTACGATTGTGGGGTGTTCAGAATGTTAAATAGATGTAGAGATCTCGGTATAATTAATTCACACATATAATTCAGATTTTCTTTAGGAACCAGTGAGGGGTTTGAAAGAGCCGAAGAGAGGTTGGGTTGGTTTTTATTACTTGCATTTATTTAATCTATTTAAAATTCCATTTTTATTTTGATTACTTGCATTTATTTAATCCGTTTAAAATTCTATTTTTATTTTATTACTTGAATTTATTTACTATTTAAAATTATGTTTTTATTTTATTACTTGAATTTATTTAATTTGTTTAAAATTCTATTTTTATTTTATTACTTGCATTTATCTAATATATTTAAAATTATGTTCTTATTTTATTAAATTTAATTATTTCATTAAAATGCCTTAATTCTTTTAAGAGAACGACTAAGTAGTCTTTGAAAAAGAATGACATAGGTTAGCTATACTACAAATTTAGCTTTCTAATTTAATTTGGGACACGCTCGACAACGCGTATCACTATAACAGTTTCAACATGAGACATTGTCAACAATGAGAGCACAAGTATTTTAAAAACTTTACATCTTATGCGAAAAATTCTGTCTTTGTGACTAAGGATGTAAACTAAGTTGATTCTTGAGGAGTTTTCTAATCATGAGAAGATCTCAATATAAGAGCATGCATCCTCACTCTTATGTTCACTAGAGTCCTCACCCTCAGTAGTAGAAGAGGACTTGTCTTGGCTGTTGTAAATATCGTTACCTATTAAGATCATAGTCTTTTGGTGGGATATTGGGATGCAATATGACCTCTACCTAGACATTTAAATCATTTAATATCACTAATGTGAGTGTGTGAGGTCTTTTGTTGTTTATCTTAAGACTAACTCCACTCTTGAACCTAAAAATAATGATATTGTCTTTTTCCCTAATCCTAAACCTCATCATGTACAACTCCATCTTTTGGCTATATTCCTCAACACTCATCCTTTTCTTATGAAGTCATTGAACTTTAACCATAATCTCCCTATTATAATAAGACAGGACATGACAATGCCTCATGACACTCCTCAGGTCATTCCAGTATTGGATGAGAGAGTCATTATGGAGGCATCTCTCTCTCTCTCTCTCTCTCTCTCTTCATGGAAGTCCACTAGTACATGGCATATCCTTATAACTCTATAGGTGTAGTTAGCTCTAGAAAGAGAGGTTTTGAATGGAGTCTGAATTCAAATCATAGAATATAAATAATTTAAAGGTAATATAAAATAAAGTATAACACAAAGAGAAGTAGACTCATATTTATAATATTCACCCTACAACGATGGCTAATCCTCTTAAGCAAACACAGGATATCCTTCACAAAGTGAAAAATTTACATGCATATTCTGACTTTTATCTCTCCCATCTGCTTGACAGAACCTATAATTGTCAGATCAGAGCAACTTTTCTGTCATGTTACAATTATTATTATACTTATTATTACAATTTCAATAACAACAACAACAACAATAATTATTATTATTAATATACTATTATTATTAATATTATTATTATTATATTGTTATTATTATTATTAATATTATTGTTATTAATATTATTATTAATAATAACAATAATAATATTATTATTAATATGTTAATTGTTACCAACAGAACAAATCCGTTACTAAGTTTGTGGGCGATTTACCAACACATTAAATCCGTCGATAAATTGATTGTCAATTTATCGAGAGATTTACTAATAGATAATTTAGCAGTAAGTTTTCTCATCGGTAAATCTATCGATAATTATCGACGAATTAAATTCATCGGTAAATTGATCATAAAAAAATTTTTGTCATTAAAATCTGTCGGTAATAATATTTTATCGGCGAAAAAATTTCGTTGGTATTTTGCTTTTTTCTTGTAGTGATTTCAAAACATATATTCAATTATAAATGCTCCTTATAACAATAGATCATTTATCATAAGAAGACATTGAACACTTTGTGTGATACATTCAATAATGATTTTTTCTATTATGAACATTGACCATATCATTTAATACTCTTTGAACTTTGCATTGAGTGTCTTACATATTCGTCTAGCATGACCATACGCTCTAAGTTCGTCTATTATGTCTTTGCACTGTTGGTACGTCCATTTAGTTAGGATTGTATATCCACGGTTTCATCCAGTGTCTTAATGAATCATCTGATACATTCATCTTTGCATAATCGTTTGTCTACATGAGCTTTGTTTTCTATTAAACTTTTACTTTCTACATGCACGCAAGCTTTGTTATATCCTTTAATTGGTCTTATAGTTTTTGTTATAATCAAAACCCATATGACTTTCATGCCATAAGATTGTCTAAGGGATCATATTGTGCAGTGACTTAACAAACTTAAAGTAGCCAGAGGTACCTTCCTTTCCTCACTAACTTGGTGACAAGAGAATAATTGTTCTACCTTCATTTCTCAATCAAGGTAGACCTCTACAGTATCCTTACCATGAAAGTGAGGCAAGTCAATTATGTTTACTTTTATGCCTTCTAAGGGGAGAAGGTTGGTAATATTCACTAATTCTAAGACTACACTCTTTACACTACGTATCCCTCAACTTTGAAGTCCTACTTTTTTTTTTCTTTTTGCATTAAGATCCTTCTCAAGAATACCAAGTTGAGCTTTTCTTTCAATTTTCTTGTTTTCTTTTAAAATTGTATCTTAGTTTTCTACCAAGTTTAAGTGATTTAAGTTCTTGAGCTAGATACGTAAGGCTCTTTGGTAAAGAACTTGAATCAATTTCACTATGGTGAAAAGTATACATAGACATCTTAAGTTGTATAACAAGGTTTCTTCATAAGAAGAAAATATTATTCAGTATACTAGGTAAGTTCCCAAAAAAGAGAGGTGGGTCACAATGGACATGCTTAAATATCAAGTATTTCCTAGCTAGAAGTCAAAAAAATTAAAACAAGAAAATCTCAAGTTTGGAAAGTAAAAGTCAAAGGAGATTATAGAAGAGACAAAACTAAAAAAATTACCAAGAATTGGACAAGTAAGAAATTGAAGGTAATAATGAAAGTAGGAATACAAAAGGAAACGCCTAAACTAAATTATATCATAAAACAAATTTAAACTAAGAAAGATGATGTACTTGTTCTTTACTGAATTTAATGTTTATTAAAGTGAAAGAAGAAAAGTCTTAAGGAAGATTCCCACTAAACACAAATTTAACCAAGATAGGTTATATAACTGTGAAGGTCCACTTCCAAGAGTGTATTCAATTTCAATTTCTGCTAGTGATTATGTTTTAGGTCTTAGCCAAATGCTTTAAGTCCTTTTACTCCTTCTTTAGGCTTTTTCTTTTGTTCAACTTTTTTTGTCTTTTAAGAGAAGTTTGCCTTTTTCAATTCATGTTCAAACCAGATTTATAAAGCACATACACGACCACTAAGCACACTTCATTCACTTGATATTGAAATTGAAAGTAAGGAACAAGTAGCACAAAATTGCCAAACTGAAACCTATGGAAGCAAAACATGATATGAACAATTTCAAGGAAACATAATCGAAACTTAACACCGAGGAGCTTGCTAATGATCTAATAACAAGAACTCAAAAAAGAAAAGTAAAAGCACACAAAATACTTTGTAACTCTACTTAAAAATCAAAAAGTAAAACTAGAAATGATGATAATTGGAAGATACACATGACTTAAGACAAAACATGTATGGATCATAAAATCAAAGTGACTCAAAAATAAGATGATTCAACTAAACAAAATGGAATAATAGTTAAGACAAATTGAAAGCACATACGATTTAACATATTAGAACACCTAGAAGCAAACAAATGGAGGTTCAAGATAAATAATAGTATTTGAATGAAATTTAAAAAAATTGAACACAAACCAATCAATGCAAACAATTTAAGAAAAAAAAAGAAATTGAAACAACATAAAAAAGAAGAGAAACTAGAAGAAGAATAACTACTTATCTTATATCAACCATAGCTTTAGATATCACATGATAGACTTTAGATGCCACATGAAAGCTCTAGATACCATATGATAGACTCCTTTTTGTTCTTGGATGTTGTTCAGTGGAGGAGATGTAATGCAAGATGTGGAAGCTTGGTTGGAGGGAGATTTTCAATGTTCTAGAAGTGGGAATTAAGGAGAGTGCTTTTAGAAGAGAGGTGAGACCAACTCTTCTGGGAAGAAGGATACATTGTAGTCGAATCTAGGAGACTAACACAGAGAGGAGTCCAAAACAAGTAATAACTAAAAGTTGGCAACCTTTCAATACTCATTCAAAATTGAAATTATAATGGATGGAGGACCTTATTTATAGAGTTCTCGGACATCCATGTGAAAGGAAGAATGAAAGGGAAATTTGAATTCAAAAACCTTTCAAAAGTGGAACATGAAGTGGTTCAAGTGTCATTTATCCACTCATGCTTTTAACATTTGAGAATATGCTCAAAACATGACAAGCATACACCTCTCATCAACCCTAGATTGGCCTAAGATTTCTCTTGAACCTTTGGAAGCCCAAATGAAAACCTAGCCAGGCTCAATAAACCTTAATCTACTCAAGGTCCTAATACACGCCCAAAATCCTAGACTACTTAGCTAAAATATAAGGTCCAATTATTCTACATATCTTAGTCCAATACAAGGTTAATGAAAACCTATTCTACTATGTACAACATTTATAAAGCTAGTGAAGAGTTTGGTCCTTCTAAGGTTTCTTGACTCCTAGTCTTATATTGTTATGGTCATGATTTTAGTGGTCGATCCCTTGGCAATGGGTCTTTCACCAACATATGTTAATCAAAAGTTCTTGAGATATTTGTTATAATTCCATAAGTCAAGCCTATTCGTTTGATACGTATTTTAGGGGTATATGAACTCCACTATCAAAAAATAAAGACTTATCATTCAAAATCTTCTTCAAATGGTAACTTCTAATTTCTTTTATCAATATCACAATTTTCTCAACTTTAGCTTCTAAATAATATTTTAAATTATCAACTCTCTTGTTATGAAATTTTTCTTCATAAAAAACGTATTTACATTTATAAACATATTTCATAGGATTCATAATCATGTACACACATGTGTGTGTGCGGGTTTACAAAATTGTATCCTTTAATTATATATCATATCAAAGAAATTTGATCCACCAGTATAGTATAAAATGGATTAACATGTGTTATAGTTGCGAGAATAATAAAAATAATAGTAATTAGACCTATAATAAAGATGTTTGATGTTCCATATGGAACTGTTCATAAGGATGATCCTTGTCCTCTGAATGTCAATGTACTATTTTGTATATCTACATTCTATTGCAATCTTGAACATGTAACATTTACCACTGTAGAGAATTGTCGAACAAATGAGAATGTCATGCATTTTGATTCAAACTATATCATTTTTATTAGAAAGAAGAAATAACACACATGAAAAAGAAAAGGAAAGGAAAGAAAGTGATAACAATTGTCAAATAATAATTGATATTACATAGATGGTGCAATTATATATGTACATGACTCACTATTTGATTTATGTTCATCAATTTAAATTATTAATGGTATAACTTGTTAGGATAAATGAGTTTCAATGTAAATGACCATTTAATATTTTTCAAATACCACTCATTTAAATCTCCAAGACCAAACCACTAACTATATATACTTTAAATTTTCACTTTCTCAAAATAACCCCAGACGTAAAGTGAAACAAAGAATACTTTATTCAAATAAAATGTTATCAATAAAAATAGAATAATAAGGTTGGAGACACCTAACTTGACAAAAATATAAATTGATTATACATATACAAAACAATAATTGTCTTCATCCCTTACTTGAATATTTTGAAGATTTAATTGTTGATTCTGTGATGTTTTCTTTCTTCTCTTAGTTCATTGTTCTTTTTTTCCAGAGTGTGTGTACCTATTTTATTGTAATATTCTTATTTATAGTATAATTTGTAATGATTATACTTTTTTTTAATTAAACTCTAAATCAAGATTTTAATGGTTAGTTTGTAAGAGATAACAAAATGATAAATTTTCTGGGTAACTATAAAAATATAATTCATTAAATTATATCGGGAGGTTTTTAATGGAGTAGAAGAAAATAATCAAATTTGATCTTGTCCATTACACTAAATTCATCATGTCATGAACAATAACTTAGAGTAAAAGAAACTTTTTGTTCTTACCCGAACAAATAACTTCGTAAAAAATAATATAAGTTTATAGTCTTGCCCCTACATCTGTTAAGACTTCGATTAATCTTATGATGGTTAATTCTTGTCAAATGATTGATTAAAACTCTGTATGGTCTCTCTATTTTTTAATATATAGATGAAATAAACTTACTTTGGTCAAGTGATTATTCCTTACATGTGTTTCATGCAAGTTTCTCTTCTTCAACGTAGATCATTATCTTTGTTGTGAATTTGTCATGCAAGAGTTATTTCCTCACATCTAGCTTATCTCTTTCTAATATTTCTCCAAAACTTGTCAAACAATATTCTTAATTGTAAAAATTGTTGGACTAAGAGCGTCAAACAAAGTTCTAAAGTATGTTGATTTTGTAGAATTTCATGAAATAAGAGATGGGGTGAAGACTTCATGTTCATGTGTTCCCCAACGTTTATAAGATGAAGACTTCACCTGCTCCTTGACTTCATTAGATTAAGATTATATTCATCTAAACTATTGAATTTGTCAAATGAAAAACGTTAGATGAAACTTTTAGTTGTTAATCATTGAGTTGGACAAATCTTTTTTTGTGTTTGTATAATACTGGTTTAGTTTATTCGTAAAACATATATAAGATTATCTAAATTAATTTAATAATATTGTTAATCATAGTATTAAAAAAATAAGTAGTACATCACAATTCTAGAATGTCACATATATTGTCCAAATTAGTTCTTGTAACACCTCACAAAATAAAACTTCTACTAACACTGTTAAGATTTCATAAACATACATATATACATTAATCCATAGTTAATATGCTTTAAAATATACAATCATACTAAAATGAAATTTAAAACATATTTACATAAATCATATATAATTTTTTCAAAATGTCTATTGCTGACAAAGTCTGCTCAATGTAAAAAATCATCCATAGTTTCCTCTACAATGCCATATGCTCCCGTGTAACACACAATCATCACAAATAGATAATAAAAACACAAATACAAAAAATAGGGTAGGCTAACAAATTTAATACCATCTTAGAATAATCCAAAATTAATCACATACTTCAACAACACATAAACTTATCAAAATCATTTATTTCAATAAATTTCATTCACAATTTCAACTATATGACTTTGATACATATAAACAAACTTGATTTTATTTTTGGAAGACTCGTGCATTTAATAAACCACAAGATATACACCTGTCATACAACTCCAGGTTGTGAATCTACACAACCTCCAAGCAAATGAATTATCAATCTTGTATGACAAGCTTAGTCCCTTTGAAACTTTTATGACCAGCTATGTTTCAAGTTGTAGTCATATAGTTCAGACCTCCTTCAACTCCCACCACCTAATAATGTTCATCTATTTGATTCCTATTATTAGTAGAGTCAAGATATCGATCATTACTCATAAGATCCTTAGACAATGCACATCCTAATTAACTTAGAAACGAGTATTTTCTTTCCTAAAAATGTTATGTCTTAATCTTGACCATCTTAATCAATACTTAACAATATCATATCATATGCACATATCTCTAGTCATTCATTTTTCAATCTCAATCTCAATCTCAAATATTTCAAGAATTACTAAATCATCAATACTATTTAATTTAAATTATAAATCAATATATTTAATTCAATCTATAACTTGCATTACAAAAGAATCAAACAATCAAAATAGAAAACCCTAAAAAAAAATTTTAGCTTGAGTGAGAATCCCCGTCACTTGAGCAAAAATTCTCTCGCTTGAGCGAAAATGATCCCGCGAGCACTCCAATTCCAGTGAAATTTTCGCTTGAGCGAGAATACCCTCGCTTGAGCGAAAATATTTTCTTGCTTGGGCGAAAAGTTTTTTGCTTGAGCGAAAATTGACCCGAGAGCATGTTTAAATTTCAACTAGATTCGCTTGAGCGAGAGTCTCTCGCTTGAGCGAAATATGCAAAAAAACCAAATGCATTTATGGTTTTTCAACCTATTTCACTACTTCAACATTACTGATCATGCTCAAATAACCTATTTTTCGCATTACAATATATCTATTTATGAAATCATCTATTACACCCAAATTTCTCAACTTATCCAATTTCTTTCAATTCACAAAATTTCATCTTCAATGCTTCACAATACAAGTTCAACTTTCAATTTTTATCAAACCAAACACCTAAGATTAGAAAATCTTACTCTTACCTCTACCATCAGCGCAAATTAATTATATTCAAAATAAGCTAGATTACCCTACTAGTCAAATAGATTCTATCAAAATGATGCAACCATCAATCTAAATGAATTACCATACAAATATTGTCTATTTTCATATTACAATATTAACCACCAACGAAACATAACTCTACAACTCATAACAGTTCAGGTTTTTAACATTCAAATAAGGTTGTACATCAAAATTCATCAAACAATCAATTTCATTCCTACCAATAATCAGAGGCATAACCTAAATTCTCTATTGAAAAAAATGCTCAAAGTCAACTTCCCTTACATGATTTGAGCAACTACTCCTCCAAAAGAGCTCGAAAAACCTGAGAGTATGAGCACCCTAACCTGTACTATAAAGTATCTGATCAACGATCAGACTACACTATAAGGATGAGGAACCCACAAAGACTCCTCTTGAAATTTCTGAAGGCACATGCAAATCTAAACAGAGACCTATAGAACAAATTTGAAACTGACTTAGAGGAGAAAAAAAATAGATTTGAACTTCTCTAGCAAAGTTTCTGGTCGAGCAATCTTATTCTGATTTTGTTGCCACGAGTCCAGTGGTGAACTCTGATAATTGATTCGATGAAGGTTAGAAGCAAGACTTTAGAGAAAAGACATAAAGAAAAGAGAGGAACATAGATTTAGAGAGATGATGAGTTTTCGAAAATAATAATTGACTATTAACTTTTTTGTATAAATACGTATTTTTAGTTTATTAATAAAATATTTAAGTATCTTTTCATTTTTATTACTTCTAGTTCTACTCTAATGATAAATTTCTATGTCATTACTGTTTTAATATTGATAAAAAATACTTTAACTGATTGTATATAAATATAGATATAGATAATACTTGACTTTTTTTAATTCGTGTTCAAAATTAGTGACAAATGCGTACATATTTACTTTTTTTCTTTATTCTCGTACTCATCATTTTACCTTACTAAAATACTCTTAATCTATTTGGTACTCTGGATTAAAATTTATAAAATTATAATTTTTTTCTTATTTTTTATATTGAAGAAAAGAAAATATATATTTTTTATTGAATATTTTATAATGTGATACTTTTTATTGTAGAATTTTTTTTGATAAAAAAAATTATTTATAAAAGTAGGTACGACAAAAATTTTAAATCCTTCTAATAAAAATAAAAGAAATTTGAACTTTTAGGATTAAAAGTCAGAGTTACACTGTTGAATCTCAATATGAAAAACGCGTTGCTACTTATATCCATCAAGTCCCTGAGTTAAGGAGTGGTTATTTCTTTTTTATCTTCCTCCTTTTTTTACTTTATTTTTAAATTCTTGTTATCACTCTCTTTCTTCTACCTATGCACCTAAGAACATAGGATGCATCTTTTCCCTACTATAATTGAAGCAAATGAACTACCTATAATAAGGGTCTTTTTTTTCCCGTAGAAGAAGATAAAAAGAGAAACAAAAACAGACCGTCTGCAAGGATTTAATCATATATTTTTGTAAAAAAATCTTAATTAAGGGGATAAATTTATTTAATACTCAATCATGACATGCTAAAATTTATGGATTACTATTATTTTACTTCAATTATACATGTAAAACATCATCAATGCTTTTCGCAAACAACTCACATGTCAACTCAATTTTAAGTTACCCAATAATCACATTTCTTTAGGAATTTTTTATTAACAAGTTTTGCTTAATTCGTAAATATTCTTCAATATTAATGTCAATACTAAACAATTATAAGTAATATTTGCTTATATAAATCATTTTCTTTAATTTGAAACAGTCCAAAATCTTATGACACACAAAATAAAGCTTTTATTGATAAGCAACCCATACAATCTAATTAAGTAATTCTTGTTGTAATGATCTAATGGGATTAATTGTAAACATCGATTGACGAAATGATTTCTCATGAAACAAGTATTTTGAACTAGAATTTTCCCATCTATATGCTTCTGGTACTCTATAGGATTCCGAATTTCAGTGTGCCCTACAATTATACGACGACCCAATTTTCACGAATGGAGAAATTCAACGTTTGGCTTGACGTGAAAAGGGTTGGGGTTTGGCTCTAGAAAGGCGTTTTGGAAATAGTAGAGATGGAGCAAAACTCAAATTCTAGGTGAGTCTAATATATTTTGAGTTAATTCAAACTGTTTGATAATATCTAATTATCGATTGAATGAATATAATCTTAGTTTATTAGAGTTTTGACAAGAGCATCTACAAGGGGCCCAATTCTCAACATTGGTCGGTTGTCATCTCCATCAAATTTGATGTGTACCTCAGTTTCCTTCCCTACAAAATCATGGCAAGTGAGAAAAGAAAAATCTGTTTATTTTATGTCACCGCATAAACCACACTAGGATTAATGCCAAAATTGACTCACTTACCTTAACTAATCTCTAATTTAATTTCGCAAATTTGCTACAAATAATAACCTAGCTAGATCATTAATCAAAAAGAGATTTTCCTACTCCAATGTTGAAACTACTTTTAAAGTTTAATCAAAGTTTCACGGGCCGATTAAGCCATAGGCATGAATATGATATATAAAGTTGTGAACTGAGTTAATTAAGAGTAATTTATAAATATATTTTCATTAACATATTGAGATGTCCATAGGATATTAATAGAGTTCTGATTTCATATATACAAAAAAGAAGATATTGTTAATTTTAGAATGCTATACTTTTATCAAGATTTTATTATTAAAAGACGCTTCAAATGTGACAAATTATTTTTTTCATCTCAATTCCTAAAGTATATGAAACTTTTGTATACACTAAAAAAATGTTAATATATTTAAAGTTGAAATATTAAAGGGACTCACATAAAAACATCAGAATATAATATTTCGAATACAATGAATGTAACTGTAGCTTGAATTAAAAACACATGTAAAAAAATCAGTTTATATATATGCTCTAAATCAACTTATGATTAATTGTTATAGGTGAGACAATAAATTGTGAAACCACAAATATCATTTGATATGACTATTTTAACAACTTAGCATTTTTAAAAGTTTGAAAATTAACAAAAGATAAAAAGAAAGAATTGGAATATTAATACTATAATTAAGTAGGCAATATTACATATATTCCATAAACCAAAATATGTTAATAAACATTTTACCAAAAAAATTGTCAACAAATCGGAAAATTGAATTAATATCCTAAATTGAATTACAAACATTTCCTCCTTTATTAGTTTACATTTAGACAGCTAATCTGTTGCCCATGCCTGATGTGGAAAGATGTACAGACACAAAACATGTACCTAGTATTAATAGAAGACATTAAAAACAAACTGAAACTTGTAGGGGAAAAAAAATATATTAGATGAGAAAAAGACTTTGCATGCTCCAAAAGAGTACGGCCAAGTATCTTGTGGCATGCATGCAAAGTTGCAGAGAGGTGCTCCCTAATAACCGGTTATAAAATCTGTTTCTGGAAGACAACATGCTTAACACTTTATTTCGAATTTATAACATAGTGTGTGTTGTGTGTGTGCATAGGACATACACTTTGCGGATGATAACAATAATGGCCACCCAAATGTTAATAATCATCTGCACCTGAAATATGTTTGAAGTCTTTTGTTTCATCAGAAAAGAGTTTCCAATTTGGTCTTTATTCATTTGATAAAATTCATTTTGAAGTAAAAGATTTCTGTTTGGATCATTTTACCTTGAAAGCAATTTGTTGTAAATTTTACACGCTGAAGAAAAAGTTTATGTATGTTTGTTGCTTCTAGTCAAGTTGTTTGAAGGTAGAATCAGCTTTATTCAAAAACCAAACAGCTATATAAATTAGGTTAGGTAGGAGACAAAATCAATTGTGATATTTCTACCCTGAAACCACTGATGTCGCCAGAGGATATAAACGTGGAATATATTTTTGATGTATACATAATATGCATAAGATTTATCAATATTTAGATTCAAATATGTTAGGTGTATTTGATTTGTGTTGCAGTCTTAAATCACAGTGAAATATCAACTAATGCAAAGGATGTTTTTCAGCACATAGTGAAACTTTTGTATGGCATGTTCTGCATAAATTAACAAAACAACATGAAGCCTTTTACTGTTTCTAAAAACTCACATTCAAAACATCAAAGTTTTCATTGGTCCATGGACGTGTTACCATACATAAGTGTAGTTTTATGTAAGCAATATTGAAAAAATAATTCTGGATGCAAAAATAATTTTGATTTAATACAACTTTAGAGTTTAGAGCTATAAAACCAACTTTATTAGTCGGATTAATTTACTCTAAATGTTTCACGGGTAACTTTTATATATATATATATATATATATATATATAAATTCAGGCATGAGTTCATTCAATATCAAGTTTAATCAAAACTAATCTTACAATTACTCACTTAACACATGTTAAATAGCAGGTTCTATAGCTATTGGAATGATTTGATGAGAGCAATAATGATAATGGGCTTGGTTAAGGCGATAAGGCTTAGCGTTGAATAAGGGCAATCACAATAATTGTGTATGCTTATAGAGAAAACATACATAGTTAATGCAAGCTAAGTGAAACACAGTTCAGAAAGAGTTTTTCCCTGTATGGTCCAGAAGAGGATAAACACACAATTTTTTATCTCCCCAAATAAAGAAATATTTTCAAATTTTAAACCCATTACTTTTAGGTCACAAGACTCATCAATTTTATCATATTATAAGACTTCCCCTCTAGTTAATGTTATTGTCAGAAAAACAAGCCGTGCGCAAGGAGTATGATCTATATATAAACACATCTTATTCATCTCAATTTCTCTTTTCTTTTGTTACATCCTCAATTGAACCTTTATTTTTCTCATCTCTTAAGGGTTAAAAGTGAAACTATAACTACTTAATCTAAAACCACTATGGTCTTCGACAATCTCTACCTAACACATAAACAGAGATTTATTAACTCTTTTTATGAGTTAAAAGCATGATTATCTATGAGATATAGATTAATTAGGACTATAACATGAGCTTAAATCATGTAATAATTTATGTTGAATAGAGTTTGGTGTATACCAAACTTTTCCCATATGCAAGAGGACAAAATAGATGAACAGAAATGAACCAAGATGGCCCATAAAATGTCTTCTCAGTAGCCCAGTGACGTGATCTCAATACTCTATCTTCCTACACTCTCCTATTCCTTTCACTTTCACCTTTCCCTCTTTCCCTGGCTTTATTTAGAAAAAAACCAGCCCCAACTCCAACCCCTCCTTCTCTCTCTTGATCCTAATTCACCATTTCACAATTTCCACAATGTCTAGCAGTGGCAGTCACGGGGCAGAAGGCTCATCAAGCAACAACATTCCTCTAGATTACCACCTCCAGCATCAGCAGCATCAGCAGCAGCAGCAGAGTCCAGTCACACTTAGCCGCTATGAGTCTCAGAAGAGAAGGGACTGGAACACTTTTGGACAATACTTGAAGAACCAAAGACCCCCAGTTCCTCTCTCTCAGTGCAATTGCAACCATGTTCTTGATTTCCTAAGGTATCTGGACCAGTTCGGGAAGACTAAGGTTCACCTCCAAGGATGCATGTTCTATGGACAGCCTGAGCCACCAGCACCCTGCACTTGTCCTCTCAGACAAGCTTGGGGGAGTCTTGATGCCCTCATAGGTAGGCTTAGAGCTGCCTATGAAGAAAATGGAGGCTCTCCAGAGACTAACCCTTTTGCTAGTGGCTCCATCCGTGTCTACCTTAGGGAGGTCAGGGAGTGCCAAGCTAAGGCTAGAGGTATACCTTACAAGAAGAAAAAGAAGACCCCAAAGGGAAATGTTGAAGAACCACCAACCTCCTCCGTCCATTTCTCTTGAATATTCTTCCTGTGGAAGATGTGTGTTTCACCTAATATTGGTAATTACATCATTTTGTCATCACTTCCTTTTTTTCATATAACAATCAAATTTGAATCTAAAATTTCACACAAACCATCCAAATTTTTCATCACTAGACCAACCTGAGATGGTTCTTTTTTTATCATCTGTTGATGGTTAGATGCTTAAGCTGGCATCAAGTTAAGGTACTAACATATATCTCAACCTAAAGTATATACTATAATGTTTTGAAGCATTAGGGGATGCCCTTCTAGATTATCTATTTATATACTCATGTGTGTTATTAATAAGTGCTACGAGTTTGAATGCCAAGAGGTAGCTAGAAAGAACTAAAACTTATATGGGTCATTAAACAGTGTGATATTCATATTAAAATTTTATAATTTAATGGATGGATCTGGGTCAAAACAAAACTAATGCTTTATATACATAGTTGTTCTTATTCAGGAACAAGATAGCTCGAAATATACTATTTAAGTGTGGGTACATTATACGGACAAGAGTATTTCCAATGCCGTGTTCATTAGGTTGCGAAATTAGAGGCGACTGTGTTTAATTAAGATCCGGAAAAGATTAATTTAATCTCCATGTTGGCTTTGCAACAAAAACAAAGTTTATGGCACATCAATTGATCTTATCATTTTTATGATTACTTTCTCCAAATTATTTTTTTTTTCCTTTTAAAATTAAGCAGATTTTTGACACATGCAGTAATCAAGTGAGATGTGTCGTGTGTGTATATATACTTTGTGAAGTTACAAAGCATCAAATAAACATTTTTTTAACATATATGATTATTTAAGGTTCTAGGTTTAGAATAAAGCATGTCATCAAATTTTTAAGCTTTTTAGAACGCATGTTCTTTGCAAGTCTTTTTCTTATTTACAATTTTATTCTAACATGATTGAATGGAATCTTTCAGATAGATGTTGGAGAAACCTAATGCTTATTAAATATTGAATGTATTGTTCTTAGACTAAACATTTCTCCACCATCCTCAATTCTATATAATATGTCCCACTTATATATATATATATATATATATATATATTAATATTTTTAATTTCAAATATCCTCACAAGAGTTTATTTGATATACCCTTACTCATCTTTTCTCCACTGTGTTTGTTTCACCATGTACCTTGATTTGATCATGTGGTGTACTATCTGATCCTGAGAATTTTATCCATTTATCAAAAAGCTAACTAGTTTTCTAATGTACTGGTTATGTATTTTGTGAGCAAATATTTTGTTGGTTAGGCAAATGCTTAAGCTTTGTGCTGCCCGTCATCTCACATGTTTTTGTCGGCTTTTATAACTGGTGGAATTTCAATGGCAATTTCAATAGACACACGTTTGTATTTTATATATTAAAATAGAACATGGAATGCTATTCAAGGTACAAGCCTCGGTTTCAAGTGATTATTCTACTCAAACTTGTCAAAGCTTACTGCACATGTTGATTTTTTTTTAAAGCTTAATCATAATTTAATCATATACACATGCGCATCTAGTTTATTGAGCTTTGCAAATTTTTTGTGAGGGCTTTTTTAGCTTAATGCTTCCTCTAAGACAACAATAATGCAGAAATCATGTGTAGCCTCTGCTCAGTGGCAGCTGGTAGAAAGTTAGGGTTTTCAAGGTTGTCTTTCTGATCAAAATATATGAAACTGTTCTTCACAGCTTTTTACAGATTTTTGGTGACACTGTAATTAACATTCACTTGTGTGCTCCCTGAATCAGATGATATATCTGCCATGTTGGCCTGCTTCTGCTTCAGTTGGGGCCAACTTTCTCTCTTTTTCTCTGTTCCATTTTCTTCCTTTTTTCTAGCCGTGAGTTAAAGTCATGAATTACATTTTCACGTACACATGTTATGTTCATAGGTTTCACAAATTATATACAACACCAGCTAGCTCTATAGTCTACCTCATCAAACACATCACTGCTTAAAAATAGTGTCATGTGTTTGAATTATTAGTTGAACACTTGAACTATTACACAGCTAGCTGTACCATGTAGAGTTCTTATTGGATAAGCTAAGCTGTACCATGTAAAGTAATAGTCCATATATCCTTTTCAAACCTTTCACCTGGACGATAAATCATCCTTTCTAATGCAGCATTTGGATATTCATGAATGAAATTGTTGTGGAAACTGTGTGTTATTCCTTCTGGGTTTTTTGCTTTTCTTTTAAATGCATGATACTTTTAATTAAAAGGGCACAGAACCTTGATGTTCATATCTTTCATAAGATTTGGTAACTTATATGTATACACAGTGTAAATTGCTTTATTCAAATTAACTAATTATTTGGATATTTTGAAGTTCTTCTATACTTTTGAAAGTGCTACCTGCTTATTGAATGCTTTCCTTGATCTCCATGCAGGATAATGTGGCATATATATAAATTAAATTGAAGGAGTTCTTTACTTTTAAGGCCAGTTCTTGGGAGGTTTCGTCTCTATATGCGCTTGCCATTCAGTACTTTTCAATTTTCAGTTTAATTTCGTTTTACCTGAGAATTTGTAATTAAGCTCTTAGCAGAACCGAAAGCTCGATCGTGACACAATGTTGGTTTATGCCTCAGTGTATCTTATATATACATATATATGTGTACACATATTCAAACATGATTTGCATGTTTACATGCATCAGTTCCATTAAAATGTAAGACGCATTTCAATAAATTTGGCTTCAATATATAATTTTGTGACATCCTTTTTATCCGTATAATATTTACTTCCTGTCATGGGGGTCTTTTTGTGATTAACACAAAATTATAGTGGTAACATGAATTCTTGAATATTTTGCACTAGCTATATATAGAAATATGATTCGGGTATATATATATATATATATATATATATATATATGTGTGTGTGTGTATGGATATAAATTGAGAGTGTGTGAAGAGTAAGGCAAATCTGACTTTTCTTGTTTGTGTGACCATTAAGAGTAATTGAGGATTGAATCCTAAATCAAGTGCTTTCAACTAGGCAAAGCCCTTAGCATATCAAGTTTAAGTGCTTTCAATTAGGTAAAGTCCTTACCATATCAGGTTTTTATAGACATGAATATTATGGTCTGCCTGAATGTTCGGTTATAAAGGAACTGCTTTTAATAGCTTTAGGGTGTGTTAAATTAATAGGTTTGTCTTAGAAATATTTTATCTAAACATCCTAACTCACAAATTTAAGCATCCTATTGTGTTTTTTATTAATGATATTCTTTTTTGATAAAAAATAGAAATTAGTAAAAGTTTGTAAATATAACCGAGTTTACAAATATATATATATATATAT
>Ga0099825_1004081_pt1 | contig 19253 bp, 14 predicted proteins | sample SiratroredBW_FD_76838 | JGI IMG/M metagenome (GOLD analysis project Ga0099825, IMG submission 76838) | Root nodule microbial communities of legume samples collected from California, USA - Siratro red BW | ecosystem: Host-associated > Plants > Roots > Nodule | place: USA: California | collected... | reverse complement strand
TTACAATAATCAATCATCTCCAAGATTGATGTGGAACTGATTAGCTTGTAACATGTTTGTAAAACTTTGCAAGCGACCCACGTAAAATGATGACCACAATCTTGCGTCTGCATAACAATACTTCGACCAAAACATGTCCACTGTAGGTAAAGGACAATCGTCCTGTAATATGACCTGGGGAAAAATGGTTGCGTTATTGCAAATCGTTGCATTATTCAAAATGGTTTTGTTATTCAAAATTAATTATTGCACGTACCTGGACAAAATGTGATCCATACACATGGCCTATACATATTATCCAATGCAAATGTACCGCATTTGGAGGTGTACTTCTTAAGGGAAAGATGGTTATGCTCTGCTTTAGTGATAAGCAAACTAATATAACATTATATCTACTAACAATGGCATAACCCATGTCTGGAATCGTCATCCATTTGTCAACACCAACCTGCATGTTCATAAATTGACATATCATGATCATTATACTATATCTACATTACTTAAATTTAAACAAAAGTACTTACAGTTGGCGATCCTTCAACCAGCAATGACTTTTTCAGTTCCTCAACTTGATCAAGTCCACCTAAAATGGCAGCATATTCATCACGCCAAGCACAAAGTTTTTTGTACAAATCCATTCAAACCAATGACCATGATTCTTCACCCATACCCAAAAGTGCAGCAATACAACGATATCCATAATTTTCATCTGCATTGACATTAATGACTTCTTTGATAAATGGGTGAGTCACTGGATGAAATTGATCAAGCATTAGAACAACATTTAAACTGAGTGCCAACTTTGATTTCCCTTTAGATCCCTTAGACCCCTTAGAGCAACTATCATCGATTGAATGAATTTTATCAACATGCTCAAAATAAGATGGGTTACGTTTTGTTGACCTCTCCTGCATTTTTTGTTGACGAGTTTGTGAGCCTTTAGTTTTGACTTTCTTTCTCAGCGGACACATGGATGTCATATCAGGATAAGCAATCTCATGTAGTTTGTTCTTAATTTTAAGTTTTCCTCCCATATCAAGCTCTTTGAATCGATTAGCAATGACATCAAATTCTTGTTGAATTGAGAACTCAGAAGATGACTGACCTGAGAAAATGTCTGAGAAGCTTAGTCTAGTCCACATAACATGAACTTCGTTAAGTGGTATGACACCGAACTGATATCTAGCTAATGAACAAGCACATGGCAATCCATGGGTAGATCTGAGGACACAACCACAATGTTGACTATCAAAACCCACTTCATTAACTCTCAATACTTCTTTAGCTATCTGCACCAAAGCATACTTGCTAACAACACCCACCAAATGTTTGTATAATGTCAGGTTGAAGGTATGACCAATGACATGGATACTCATCTCAAAAGAAGCTTTAATTTCATTATGTTGAAGAATAAGGACGTTGTTGATTGCATCCCAACAAGTACACAAATCTCCCATGCTATTTTGCAATATACGTTTAAGATTCCAATGAGCCTGTTCAATCTTGTAACACAAAAAAAAACATCGGTAATACCTTATATAATTCATCTAGCAATGACTTCTTTTCACAAAAATATTAAGAAGTATACCTATTTGAGGTAGTGTTGCCCAAATGCATGACCTTATCTGTCCAGGCCCTAACAAATTTCTCCTTGTGAGGAATGAGCCATGTCTTCTTCACATAATCAACAAACAATTGCCAAGATGAACAAACAGATTCAAAGCCTTTCACAATTTCATCATATGCATCACATTTATGACAATCCACCACAGCTCCCCATGCATTCATTACAATGTCCCATGCCTCCATAGAATCAACGAACATTTTACATTTGGCTTTAACATTTTTGTTAATGTGAAACCGACATAGTATGTTAGTTGCTTCAGGAAAAACAACATTGATTGCATTCATCAAAGCAAGATCTCAGTCACTAACAATGACTTGAGGGTACACATCTCCCCTAAAAAACAACAATTTCAATCTCTGTAATGTCCATATGAAGTTATTTTCACATTCAGTTGACAGTAACGCAAAAGCAACTGAAAAAGTTAATCCGGTGGATGTGACACCAACTATTTCAAGCAAAGGAAGCCTATATTTGTTGGTTTTGTATGTACTATCCATCAATACGACAATGCTAAATGCATTCAACAACTTAATTGAATCAGGATGTGTCTAAAAGATATCACTCACAACCTCTGAATACTCATGACACCTACTCCAGTGAATATAATTGTCACATTCTAGTAACATCATTAATTGTTGCAATTCAGTTCTTGATCCTCTTAAGGACCTCTTGTATGTATATCTAACATTATACAATTGCTTGATTGTTGTCACATTGTCTTCATTGTTCTGTTTCAAAGTCAACAATATATTTGACGGCTTCACAAGACTCTTTGTCATGTCAACAACCAAAGTATGTTCAATAAGTTTTAATCTGCCAGCATAAGGGTGTCCAACTAATGTCTGAGCAAGATCATGATTATGTAATCCACATATGACCTTCAACACCCAACCTTCTCCATTTGAAATGGGTTTACCCCGCAATCTAAACAGACAATCACACTTTCTTGTCCCTATTATGCTAACCCCCAAATCATTCCTGTATTTTCTATATTTGCCACTCCTTTCACAACCTAACAATACAAATGTCTTTCTTCTTTGTTGACCAGTTGCCTTATTAGATCTCAATATGACAACCATAAATCCAAGACGAAAAGCAACCTTCCACACCCATTCAAGTAAATTATCTCTAGTAAGAAATACCTAAATATAACAAAATTTCAAAGTCACTATCCCAATTTATCCAATAAAAACATTCAATATAAGTAAATTCATTTACCTCAGTCGTTGAAAAATGTAAACACATTCATGTTCCTTAACCATAACAATACTTTGATGTGCTTCTTCCATATCTAATATCTTATCTACTTTTTCAGAAACTTTACTCAAATATTCTCCTTCCGTGATAGACTGAAGAAAAAATTTAAAATAAAATCACATTAAAAAATCAAAACAAACATAAAAATTCAAGTCACTTCCACATTACGGTTCATATAAACCGTAAAATGAACTACATATTACGGTTTCTAGAAACCGCAAGCATTTGAATTTTTTTAATTGCTTACGGCTTGTACAAATCGTAAACAAAAAAATGTTCTACGGTTTGTACAAGCTGTAAGGAATTAAAAAAATTCAAATGCTTTACAGTTTTTAGAAAATGTCTATTTCTTCTACGGTTTCTACGAACCGTAAAGCATCACACCTTATGCTTTGTACAACCCGTAGAGTTCTCTTATACACCTATGCACTTACGGGTTGTACAAACTGTAAGCTCTTATGAATGTTAATTTACCTACGGTTTATGTAATCCGTAAGAGTCATATATCTTGATTTTAAACTTACGCCTTATGCCTTACAGACTCCGTAAATATTTAACTTCTACGGTTTCTACAATCCGTGAAAATCATAAAAAAATGAATAACAGATACCTCGACGATGACAACTCTGCTTGTTTTTCAACCACCCACTACGACCGACGCCGCCCAAAGTGCCTTCAACCCCCCACTCCAACACCGTCGGAATATCCCACCACTGCGACACCTTCCATCGCCGTTCAAAACTTCACTGCACCTCTTCCATGGAAAACCTTCTTTTATAGCAGCAGAAATAATTTTGTAAACTGATGTCTATTATTGGAATTTTGAAAATTATGGAGGTGCAAGAAGAAGCAATCCCTTGTGTGTTGTCGACCATGAGCTCTTAAAGGGCTTCCAAAAACTTCTTTTTGCCTTTTACAATTCACACCCGTAGCCTTATTATACTCAATATATCCAAATAGAAAAAAAAAAACTACTATATGCACCTATTTAAAAAATGAATGAAACAATTGAATAAATCTTAATTAGAACCAAAATAAATTCTATTCTATAAACAAACATTTTATTAAAGTTAATAAAGATTTTCTCTATCCATTCAATCACTAGTATACGATCTAAAATACTTACTCATTCATTCAATGATTATTCTCAAACAATCAAGTTTTTTCTTACATAGGCTTTCAAATCATATGTTTGAAGAAAAAAAAAACAAAATAAAGACATAACAATGACAACCCCTTTGAAAAAAGAATCTATAAACTAAAATAGGATGTTACTTTTATCATTAGGATGTTACTTCCATTAACAATGGTACTCCTCCATTAACAATGGTACTCCTGCCACATGAACATATATTATGAAAAGTAAATGAGGTCTCTCAAATCTTAGTTAATTTTTTTCCTCTTGTCTAAACCCAATTTTGAAAAAACATAAAATGAACTAAGTATGGTAATACTAATAAACATAAAATCGGCTTGGATGAGTGGTGGTTTGATAGTGCGTGATAACTGATAACATGATAGACTCAAAAATCTCAATAAAATTGATTTGTAAGGTAAAATTTACAAAACTCATTAAGTAAGTTTATGTCTAACTCAATCTCACAAAATTGACTTGTAAAATGGGATTTGTAACTCATTATGTATTATAACATTATAATTCCTAGTCGAGTGATCTCCAACATATCATTTCACTCTGAGAGATGAACATTTCGAATGTGGAACTATATGTATATTTGGGTGATTCAATGAGAGCCCATAATAGTGGCACAATAACCCCAATAAAATTGGCCTAGACAAACTTTAAATGACTCTAATATCATCTTCATAAGTAAGTTTACGTCTAACTCAACCTTACACCTGCCTTGGTAAGGTGATGTGTACACTCACCTCTATTATGATTTAGTCATATTCCTAGTCAATGAAAGATCTCCAACACACCCTCTGAAGTCAAGGATGAGCATCTTGAACTTGAAATTGGATATTTGTTTTAACAAGAACCAAATAATAGGTGACACAAAAATCCTAATGAACTTGACTAAGATAGACTATAAAAACTCTTATATCATCATCTTAAAAAAGAAAATTTATACATACATCAATCTTACGAAATCAACTTGTAATATAGAGTTTGCATCCCACTTATATATTATAACTTGATCTTATTCTTAGTCAGTTTAAGATTTTGCAATACACACATTTACACTCATGAATAAAAATCTCAATTGTGTAATTAGATATTTGCATATGATTCAAGAAGAATCTAATAACAATAACACCATATTCCAATAAACTTAATTAAGATAAATTTTAAATAACTCTAATATATCTTAATAAGTTATGTATCACTCAACATTAAAAACTAATTTCATAACGTGAAAATATATTATAATTTATTCCTACCATCTTAGATCTCAAACAAAAACCAATACCAAATAATTGCAAAACCCGTGAAACCTTTTAATAGTAGGCAAAATATCTATCCTAATTGTTGCAAAATATCTGAAGTAATTTTTCTCCAGCAAAAAGACTGACTGAAAGACAACGTCGTAAACTGTTTAACCAACATCTCCATCCCAGAAATGAAATAAACTTCGCCACTTCAACATATAGTTAATGCATAAATCAACTTATAAAAACTCAAATTCTTTAAATTTATAGATAAACTAATATTAACTTATTAAAATATTCATTTCACTTTTTGTTTATATATTCTTATGAGAAAGTTCATCAGTAAAAATCCCAACTTGTTCAGAAAAATATATATTTTCTTCGTAAGGCTTTTAGGCCATTGCAAACCAAATATGTGTGGATTCCAAAAAGTGCCTGTGCACACACATTAGGCGATTCTTTTAGAGTCTATTTTAAAATTTTAGTTTCCAAAACTTAAATCTAAAGTTGTAAGAATAGTGAAAATGTTAAACAATTAATGGTTCATGATTTCTATCCAGGAAACTGATATTTTACTTTTGTAGTTATGGATGACATTAATTCTCTACAGAAGCTATTCGGGATTTAAAACATCGCCATCAACATAAACGAATGATGCTAAAATGTAAATAAACACATTGATCAATCAAGCTAACATTCACGATTAGATAAATTATTCAACTCAATCTACTTCAGTCCTTTGTAATATGACCAACAGGTCACTTGATGTGAAATCAAACTGTATTTTAAGAAAAGGGAACAAAAAATGTTTACTTGGTTTTCATATGAAACCATTTAGCCAAGCTTTCTACCTTAGCCACCATCTTTGAATTGCAGTTACAGGAGTCTTCAAGAATGGCAGGTGGCGTTGGATGACAGGATTCACCGTCCTCCCAATTTGAGCCCAAACACTCTGATGGTAAGGGGCGGTAACAGGAACATGATACATCAGCTTCAAAAGCTGCGGGAGGAAAGGAAAAAAATTGAGAATTAATACATGCCAGCAATAACATTTTATTGCATTCAATGGTTTGTTGCAGATTTTGTTCAATGCAATAATTGTTGTAAAAAACCAGAGAAAGAGGATTGATTCAAAACTACCACAACCCCATTTCTTTTTTTCTTTTTTTTTCCGATCCTTTTCTGTTGAGGAAAGAATGCTAACTGTACAACTTTTCTCTATAATGTATATCTTTTAGTAAATTAGGCATTAATCAGATCACAGATATCCTTTGCCTCAGATAATAAACACATTGACCAGTGTTGGTTATACACATTGACCAGTGTTGCCCCTGCCAGCTAAAGGCAATGCTCGGTGGCGGAGCGGTTTAGGGTAGCAGCTTTAGTGGACTACATGGTGAGATGAATGGCAGCCATAATAAAACTGCTATGACATGATTCTGAAAAACACCTTTTAATAGAGACATTAGGGCTTTTCTGGAGTGCTATTTTAGGGATTTTAATTTCTAAGATTGAAAATAGAGAAAATTATTAGCAAGACTTTGCTTTAGAAGATGATGATTGATAACTCCTATGGCAGGACTCAATAGGTGGTACTTCAAATTTGGATTGGAAAGGAGAGTCAACGTATCTTGAATGCCTAAGAATTCTGTCTTTTCCTGTTTTCGTCATCGCTAACCCAGTTCGTGTATGAATCTGAGATTGTGCATTTGTACTAGAGTCTGAGTGTTATCTTAAATATATTTAACATTTTTTCCCATTTATTATGAACCAGTGCTGTGACAGAAAACAAACCTGCCAGTACATGAATGTTTGTATTATGTTCCGCTGCCACCTGCATGTGTGGGTAAGAAATACAGTGGAGTGAGTCAAACAATACCTTGTATAGAGAAGGAATTTGTGCCACAGAAATATGAAGGGGAAGAAAGAAAAAACTTCAGAAACTTACGAGAACAATGAGACGATCAGCAGGAATCCAAGTCCAATCTCAGCATGCGATGTCAGTATATTGAGGGTAGAGTTGTTTGATTCCACCCAAACACAAGGCTCTTCCAAGTACTTCCTATTTAAGCGAAATAGTGAGGAAAAAATATAACTTAGATGTCAATGTATATTAAAAAATAGCCCTTAAGTGAGAATTCAGCGATTCATAACATGGTTTTGGGCTTGGGGGAATTTGGGGAAATCAACAATAATTATGCATACAGATGTTGAGATAATTATACAGACAAAGGTATAAAAGTACTCGTTTAGGCCTTTCATAGATCAAATCTGATTCTAGAAAAATGATCCAGACAGTTCAACAGAAATATCACAGAATAACATCAAAATTATATAAGAAATTCCATGCTTGGCTTCACAACAATAAAGAGTAACAGTTAGGTTCTTCGTGCAAAAGGCCAAACCGTTCATTTAAACAATGAACACTAGGGAAGACAAAATACTTAAGCTCTAGGGTCTTACAGTAATTTAATGAAAATATGAGATAGAGAACAGGATCAGTTCCTTGCTTACTGAGTAAAGCTGTCCCATTTCGGAACATTATTTTCTTTTTACGTTACTAGTAGAATCTTTTCAAAGATAATTTACCTGTACAACGTGGAGCGACTGAAATTCCGTCTAAGGAACTTGGCAACATGTTCGAGTGACCAGCATAGGATAGGTATCAAAGCAACTACAGCATAATAAAAACGGATTATTAAGAGCAGGACATGAAAGCGGCATAAAGGAACGGTAACATCAATTCCTTCAAGAAATAGAGTAAAATGGGATTAACTGACAGAGGAATACACACATTTAAGGCAAAGATGAGATGTAACAAATGTAAGGCAGAAGATGAAGTATATAAAATCCTTTGAAGCAATTATCGACTGAAAGTACACTTGCAAGGCCTGCATATTCCATGCTCTTGGCTTCTGCAATGGCACAATTACAAAGTCACAACATATTAGAGATAGAAGAATCAGAACATTCAAAAGATAATGTTAACTGTAACATCACAGCAAAAACTTACTCCATACTGGGAATACAATGAGTACAGAGAAGAGCATGTAGTGCCCATAAAAGAAAGTCGATAAGCCCTATGAGAAAGATGCTTCGGTACCAGTGGAATGGCTGCAAGGAAACCCACAACAAACACCTACAGAAAATATATCAAGTAAAGGATCAGCAACAGAACTGATTGAGATCCGCAAGTAGACAGTTCAGGGTACAAAAAGGGTTAGCCATTGTATAACTTGGCAAGTTCACAATTTCAATGCATCTATTCTTAATTCAATATCCTCTTGTGTTTTCTTCACAAATGCTCAAGAACAAAATTTGAAATAGCGTTACAAAAATTCAAGATTTGTCACAGAGATGCCAGATCTAAGATCCAATACCAAATAATGAGAACTCAAGGAAGGCTTGCTTGGTTTGGAGGATCTTTCCACTCAACCTTCAGGGAAGAATGTTGGGTTGGATCTTGAATCAAATATTTGAAAATTTCTTGGATTAAAAGTGATCTTGAACTTTGCAGAAGCCATAAAACAACGAAAAAAAATTCTAAGAAATGGCCTACACAAGGACTTGTGACCAATGCTAGAAGGATTCTAAGAAATGGCACTCCTCGCTCTTTCTTTTGAGTTGGGGGTTCGAGGGCACCACCTTCATCACTCATCTTGCTTGGTCCTTCAGTCGTGGTGGCCGTAGTAGTGTTTTAGGCCTCCTTCCAGTAATCAAAACTATCCAACAGAGGGTTTAAGGTTGGATCTCTATAAATACAATTGATCTTGGGTTGAAAGAGGACACTTGAACTCACTGGCTTAAAGTCACTTTACTAACAAAATACATGAGCTCTCCTTATATAGAGAGTGTGGTGGGAAGGGATTACATAAAGACTTCCCTTCCCTAACCTTATGTCCAAACAAAGCATAGAAATAAACTAATAATAGGGATATTCAAGCTAGGCTAAAAAACGAAAAATACACAATTTTTTATGCTTAGAATCTCATCAATCTCCAACAAATATAATTAAGGGTAATTTAGGAAATGTACTTCTTTTTATGAAATCAAGAAAATTTAATGAAATGAACTAACTAAATTAGTGTAAAATTAGGTATTTTTGTTTATATTTGAGTCTAGAAGTAGTACAACATAAACTATTCAGAGACATAAGTAAGAAAGAGAACTAAGTAAATCAAACAGTCAAATTTGGTATTACAATGGTCAACAGTCATACAAAAATGGGGGAAATGGGGCATAGGTTAACCAGAAGATGGATTAATGCCTTAACTAACGAAGAGAGTATACCCAAGCATTGACAGAAAACATAATAGTCTGCCGATCCCAACGCAGAGGTGCTACACCTGCAGTTGAGGACGTTGTCCCTGATGTTCTATTAGTTGATGCTGCAGAAAAGTTCAACACATACAATAAGACTCGAGCAGGCATGCAACAAAGAACTAAGAAATTCAAAACCAAGAAAAGCATCACTGTGTTAGGCATTCTAATATTCACCAGAACTTCTTGCACGAGGTTGATTATTTGTTGGGGGCGGCACTGATGAGGTTGTTGATGAACGTGCAGGCTGGGATGAACTACCACTGATAGACATTGGTTCCACCACAAGATCAGAATCCTGTTCAAAATCCAGCAGTTACAACAATTTACTAAATCAATAAAAATACCAAAAATTCTACCGATACAACAACATGCTCTCTCTCTAACACACACACATATACATTTATATTAAATTCAGGATTTAGATCTAACTCAATCACCAAAATTAGCTCACAAAAAAGATTGTCCTTCACTATTTTGACCATGTTAGGATACTAGTCAATAGTCAATGTGAGATCTCAATCACACTTCAAAATCCTACAATTACAACCGGCTTACTAAGTCAATGAATATAACATAAATTCTCCCAATCCAGCCCCCACAGAGATATATACACATTAGAGTTTGGATTTAAGTCTCACTCAACTCCAAAAACTTACTCACGGATGAGGAAAGGCCCCCAGTTATATAAACTATTTTGGTCATATTACAGTCAATATGAAATTTCAACCATCCCTCACCACCTACAAATGGTTCAGTAACAGCCAGATAAATGGTTACCAAATAGACCCAACAACAATTACTATGATAGACTATACATGCAACACCACCCCCAAAAAACAAAACTAATTCTCAAATAAACACAAAAAACACATTCTGATGAACATTGTGAGGTTAATCAAATTCCGAGGGCGCATCAACGATACAGTAACAATTTAAAAAAACATGAAGTATTTACTTTGCAGAAACCCCAAAAATCCCCCATTGGAAGAAAGGAGAACGACCCAATTGACCAAAGGGCTTCAAAATCGAAACTTTATGGAAGATTAGGGAATCAAAGATATGGGGTTCGGAGAGAAAGAAGAATAAAAGGAGTAAAAAAAACGCACAACATAGCGCTGGTAGAACTTGCGCTTGAAGTGGGAAACGACGTCGTCACGAGAGGCCATGTGGGGAGGGATGAGAACGTTGTTCCAGTAATCAGGCCATCGAGAGTCGTTGTCGTAGTCGTATGAATCCGCCGCTATTCGCTTCAGCCGCTGTGGATCTTCTCTCTCTTCTCCCATTTTTCCACCCTCTTCTTGCTGATTCTGTTTCAACTTCCCTTGTATATATGTATAAGTTTGTTGATTTTTTAGTGGTAGGCGCAGACAATACTGTGATATATCTCTGGTTTCATCTAAAATGTACAATAATATAGCTATTATAAAGCGCATAATTATATATTATACTTTATTTAGTATAATTTTTAACCGTATTAAATTGAGATGTATTTCAATCTCATTTAATAATCAAAAATATAATTATTTTAATAATATTTCAAATAAATATATTTGTGTTTACTAAAAGGAGATTTTTATATGTCAATTCTTATAGGTTTAGTAATTAGTAGTATAAAATGTCTATTTCATATAGACAAATAAAATTAGTTTAAGTACATTCATAAGGAAAAATATGATGGTAGATATATAATAAGTCAGTTTTTACCAAGCCATTATATCTTTACTACCACTCTAGTCCACTCTGGGTCGTGCTAAACCTAGTGTTGTCCATTGTGAAGCTATCACTAGAACATAGGATAATAACACTTGACTCTTTTACATATTTAAAAAAAAAAGTAGGAATAATTTATATTAAAATTAGAAAAATAGATTATAATTAGAATACCATTATAATATATTAGAATTATTTAAATTTAATTTAAATTAATTTAAGTTAAATCATTGTAGTTAACACTGATAAAATTAAAATTACACTTAACATTGAAATTAGAATTAACATTAATAAACTAAAAATATTATAATAGAAATAAGATTATCACAACATTAGAATTAAAATTATGATTAAAGTTAATATTAGATTATATAGACTAAATTAAATTTATTTAATTTTATTAAAAGTTTAAAATTTTTAACAAAACTTGAGCTTCAAATATGTGTATATACTTTTACTGATAATTTTGTGTTGTCTATATTCCTGTTTGTGATATGTTGATTATATTGGTATTGGGTTTGAGAGCCTTGTGCTCTCAATAAATTATAATGTTTAACTTTTAAAGTTTGTATTTTTAAGTGTTGTTTTGCCAAAGTTTTAGATATTTTATATATATGTTGCACCTTAATCTTTTATGTTTTGATATGATATGAAGATGTATTACTATATCTCTTTTTATTATAATGAATCCTGAATTATTTGTTTGGAGAATTTAAGATGATTAAATATTTTTCTATAACTCATTGGTATATATATTTAATCACAGTATGTACATTTCATGGAATTTTTATTGATTGTACTTTGTGTTGATTTTCATGTGTATATTTAATTATGATTAATTTACCATTATTATTTTCATTTCATATCACTTCAAGACTAATATAAATACAAATAGTATTGATTAAAATGTTTGTACTGATGAAATATAAAAAAAAAAAATAACGAATCTTCCTGAATTGGATTGACTTACACGTTAAAAAGAAAGAATAGGAGATATTTGATTTTTAATGTCTTTCTTGAAACTAAATTGTAAGTTTGTATAAACTTTGTAATATAATGCATAACCTAGGTCGATTCATAAGGACACACACGATTCAATCTTCTTCCTATAAAAACTAATTTGAGGAATTTAAGGATTAAAACAAATTAAAAATAAAATATAAAATGCAACAGCAAGTGAAAATGAATTAACAGAAGATAAAAGGTCAATTTACAAATCCAAGAACCAAACAATTCTTGTTATCATAGTTCTTTAAGAATTCATATCAATTAACCAATCAATTAATAATTAAATCAGTTAAATAAATCAAATCAAAATATCATTTAATATAATTCATATATATTTATCAAATCAAGATTCAATTAATTTCTATTTTAATTTGTTTAATCTTGATTTTGTGAATTGATCCTCAAGAATTGGTTCTCCATAGATGAAGAACAAAAAACATAAATAACAAAAAGAAGAGAGTCAAATTTAAAATTTGAGGGAAAAGGAAATGAAGAGACCATTTATAGAGTTAAAAACCATACAAATGATTTATGTATACATGTTTAGAGCACACTTAGGCTATATATATATATACTTTGAAATTTGATGTAAACACATACCTAAATGTGGGCTCTAATTAGGTTCATGATGAATCGTTCAATGGCATCTGGTTTTCAAATAAAGCTAAGTTCCCCTAATATAGTATAAAGGCTAACTTAGGACGAATCTTGAGAACACATGTTGATTGAGACTATTAGTTGATGTTCTTTCTATCACAAGTTAAGATTGGGGGTTAAGAAAGAATTTTGGAATTGAAAAAAAAAAAAAACGAAGTGATGCGAATGTAAAGAAAAAATAGAGTAATTGAAAAAGCAAAAGAGAGAAAACAAAATGTATTGAAATAGCTTGACAGAATTAAACCAAAACAATGTAAATGGAATTAGAAACTAATGGGAATTGAAAACTGGAAATTAAATGGCAGAGAAAATGAATAACAGAAATGAAACAGAAAACAGAGTATGTGTTAGATGGTTAAAACAAAAAATGAAAAAACGATTAAATCAATGTGTAAATGTAAAGTGAATTAAAACTACACTTCAAATCTAAAATAACAAGTAAAATGAAAATGAATTAGTAAAGTAAAATGGTTAACTGCAACTATCAAAACTTCTAGTGGACAATAGTTTAATACATTGTCTAACAGTTGTATAATGGAAATGTAAAGTCCAAAAATGTAAATTGCATACATGTAAAAGTGCACAAACTTAAATTGTAGCATTGTAAAAGTGCAAAAACGTAAATTGTAGAAATATAAAAGTGTTGAAACTTAGAGGTGTAAAAATGTAAATGACAAGTATAAATAATAAGAAATTTAAAGTGTAGAAATGTAAAGGAAATGCAATAAAGATGAAGAGGATCTCATTCAATAAATGTGCATGCAATACAAAACAAAAATCATGGTCAAGTCATTTTCAACCTTGAATGCAAGAAACCCAAATATGAATTAGTTGTGAATGAAGATTACACAGAGCCAATCAATTTGTATGTTCCAAGAAAATCATTCTCAATCGAAAATAGAATTTTATAATAGTTTCAAAGAAGAAAATGACTTGAACAAAGCATTATCTAACACAATTCATATTTGTTATTATCCATTTAAACAATTCAATTATCTTTAAAATGTAAATTTGCATTGTTAGTTGTTTGCTTTAATTGGCAAGTGCACTAGTTGTAAATGTAGCAAGTAATAAATACATCATTCTTTTCTAAATGACTCGTGCAATACACAAAAATAATTACTATCTATGATTGAATTATATTGAAGAATAATACCAATCTTTGTTTTAAGGTGCAGTCAAATAAATGTGCAAAAAAGTGATTAAATTGTTTTGGAGTAATTTTGTCAAACAATTGGAAGGTAAAAAGGTTAAAAATAATATGAATGCAATTGTCAGGATTAGACTGCACCAAACATCACTCTCATGCAAAAAATCATTTAACTTCTTTCTGAACTAATATCAATGTCAACCTACTAGAATATCCAAACCCTGATTCCTTAGGTGAATTAGCCTAAACTTACCTATTAACCCTCAATTCCTTGATCAATTAATCCTAGAGAGGTCTTAAGACAACTAATAATTCATGTTCTATCCCTAAATGCAAGCATCATTAGGTATTTCAAGTTAGTTATAGATTACAAACGATATTTCTCAATACTCTAAGAATCAAATATCAAGCCATGGATAATCAACCACAACTGAAATAAAATCAAAATACTAATATTGAAAGGAAAGACATATATATTAATACTAAATCGATTACATGAGAGTTCAGTTGGTTACATCTTACCAACAAAAATGGGTTTAGTTCCTCATTTCCATGAAGAAACCACACATGAGAATGAATAATGGAAGAAGATGATTATACCAAGATGATCATAGAGAACTTCTTGAACCCTAGCCACTGTCCCTGGTCTGATTTTTCATTTCCTACTATAAGAACTCCCTAACCAATAGGTCAATACCTATTTAAATATAATTAAAACATGTCAAGTATGCAACGTTTTCACCTGCAAGCCTTTCAGCGTTGGGCCCAAATTAATGCAATAGCTCTCGACTTCATTCCTGCTCAACGCAATTCAATGGCATTGGGCGCAATTCCCTTGGCTGCTCTTAGCATAATTGGCACCTAACAGAACTCAGTGGCATCAAGCATAATTTTCTAGTTCAGTTTTCTTTTATTCATTCTTTACATAGTCTTTGATCTTGCTCTTGTCGTACTCAAATGCTTCTTGTTCATTTATTGGATGAAATAATGTGAATTAGTCTACAATTTGATATTAGGACTCAAATAATTAATTATTAACCAAAAGCTAACAAAAATAGAGAATTTAGCAGGTTCCAAGCTTGAAAGGAGTTGATTCTATCATACGATTCACCCAAAAAATCATGGCAAAAATTAACATTATCAAACTCCCCCAAACTTAGAACCTTACTTTTCCTCAAGCAAAGATAACTTGACAAAGATAAACAACTACTCATTACTAGTGCAAAACTAAGAGACAATTTCACACTTTCACTTCAGATACCAATCCTGTATGTTATTCCTCAAATCAATCTTAAGAAAATGTTTCCTCGTCAAACTCATTTATGGTGCTCATAATGCAAATGTAACAAAGAATGCATGCAACCATTTCATTCATAACTAACAATCATGGCACAATATTATAGTGAACAAATAAGGACATTATTCCTTATCATAAAAAGTATTTCATTTAAACGCTCTAGTATCTCAGGATGTTAATAGAGTTAAATTATATGATATTTTTGGGTTTATCTTCATAATGAAATCAACTATTTTTAAGCTTGAAACCTACTACATCTCATGTTTTTGTCTCTTTTTATAAATAATTTGTTCTTATTATAAATAATTAATTACTTGAGTTTTTTTTATTTAATTTTACATTAAATCCCATTAATTTTGTCAAACAAATGAACAAGAAGCATTTTGGTCAAGAAGAGCAAGCTTGGAATCTCTGATGAGCAAATAAGGCCTTGGAATGTTGATGCTTAAAGCTAGGTTAGACTCAACAAAGCTTAGTCGGGCTCAATTTAGCCAAATTGGGTCAGGCGCCACTTATCTTAGCAGACTCAAGATGCTGAAAGTTGGGCCAAAAATACTAGAAATAGCTATAAAATTCAATTGCGCATGGCGCCCTTTTGCATTAGGGTTGGTATCTTCGACCAAAAATCATAAAAAGTCATGCTTGGAGGCAACATAGGGTTTTTGTCTTTGATCAACCCTCTTACATTATTCACATTGGTTGTTTGGTCTTCTCATGACTATGAGGAGCTAAACCTATTGTTGTTGGAGTTAGATGTAATCAGACGAAACTCTCATGTGATCAATTTGGTTTTAATAAATATGTTTTTACATAGATATTTTTATTTCAATATATCAATCTTTTAATTTTACGATTATTGTCTATCGTGTTGATTCATGACTTGATTATTAATTCTTAGGGTACTAGGAAATATCTTTTGTAATTAGAAACTGAATTAAAATACCAGATGAAAGCTTCTATCTAGGAATTGAGCAATATTCGATTGTTGTCTTAAGATCCTTGTGGATATTGCAAGATTCATTTATATAATTGATCAAGAAATTGATGGTTAATAGATAATCTTAGGCTCATTTTACTAAGGATTTAGGGTTTGGGTATTTTTGTGGGTTGACATTGATAATTGATTGAAAAGAAGAAAATTATTTTCATACATGAGAGTGAATCTAACCCTGACAATTTCACTTTATTACCCTTTTTCTGTATTCTAAGTTTTGATACAAAAAACCTAAAAAGACTTATTTGTTTTAATTTTATTTTTTTCACAGTATTTGAATCGTGGGTTATTTTTCCGAGTCAAAATTTATTATAATCATTTAAAAATTATTGTTACATAAGTCTCTTGGGAGAGAATGATATATTTATTTTGTAACTGGTGCACCTGCCATCATTAGCAAAATAAGTTAACAAATGCGACATTCTCTCTTCTACCACTAGATTGCCACAATTTAACTATACTTTTTGTTTCAAGAGCAAAAAATTTTCAAAAAATGCAACATCACAAGGACTTTATTGGGTTGTAATGTGGTTGGACTAAGAAGGAAATTGGTTTTTCTAGATCATGAAAACACCTTTAATAAAGAGAGCAATTAGATCAATCATATATACACACATTCTCCTATCGTAAAATCCAAACTTAAACCAATATCGCCTTACCCCCCATCATTTTATTCTTGAAAACAACAACCCTTATTGTTTCTTAGAAAAAGGAAATGTATACAACATATGTACCACCACCATTCTGTTTTGTTTTTAACATCCCTAATGTACTACCTTTAATAACTTCCCCAAACTTGAACCACGCACTAAAGACCATGATCTTCTTGCTCTCTCAACTCAAAGTGAGGTAGACATTTATTTTTCAATAGGGTTCAATAATTCAAGGATAAAGAAGAAAATTTTCTCTTAAAGCTCAAAGGTTTTATTTTAAACAAACAAGGTTGGATATTTGGCTTAAACTATAATAAAAAAATGACCTTGATCATATGTAAACATTTAAATGAATAATTTATCATTTTGAAACTTAAGCAAAGTCAGATAACAAGTGATAATACATAATGAATGTAAACTCTAGAGCACAAAATTTCACCCGGTTAACATATTGATTCCCAAAAGTTGTCACAGATATGCCATAATCATTAACCAAAATAAAATATGAATGTATTTACAATCACACTAACACGAGAGCAACCACCAACTAATACTCAATAGGAACAACCCATTCAATTCACAATTATCAACACAGATTAACACATATAACAAACTTGTTATCAATAACACATGCATAACTTACTCAGTTCATACGCCTCATACATCATATGTGTATCTCGACCAAGTTTTATAGTTTTATCACAAAAATAAAAAACCAAAAAGAACATAAATGAAAAACTAAAAGTAAAATAAACAAAAACAAAATAAAGTCATGAAAAATCATGATCAATCCCTAACAAATGATAAGATCACAACATTTGATCAATCGAATCCTCTTCCTCCTTTGCATCATTATCTACATGCTCACCCCCATCTAAAAAGTTGGCCATGGCCCCAGGCTAAGCAACAAAAGATGTAAAATCCTCAATCGAAGGTACAAAGAATGATGGTAGAGAGCTTAGTCCTTGCAAACAATTCAAACATTACCTGCGTGCGATTTATGAAATTGAATTGCACTTTCTTACTATTCTTCTTTTCCTCCAAATTTCGTGCTGGAAAATTTCACATTGATCCTTAGTACTCTCCTCCTTTTTTTTGTCCCTATAGACATAATAGTCTATATAAGATTAATTCCTTCCCCTCTTTTTCCTATCTGACTATTTTTTTCTATACTAACTTTCAATTAATTTTTAAAAATGAACTTTACATGGCTAGAATGAATTATGCTCTCTATTTCCAATTAATTTCAATTAATTTCCAATTATTTCAAAAAACAGAACAAGGAATTATTTCCAATTATTTTCAAAAATAGAACAATGAATTCAAATCAATTTATTTACAATTATTTCTAAAAACAGAACGGTGGATTCAAATCAATTTATTTCCAATTATTTCCAAAAATAGAACAGTGAATTCAAGTGTAATAGATGGAACATGGGACATTTCTATGCAATACAAATACTGTAGAGAGCTTCTGAAGAGATTTGAGATGGATAAATGCAAGGAAGCTACTACACCAATAGCTACTAGTTGCTACTTGGATTTGGATGAGAAAGGAATTTCAATAGACCAAACCAAATATAGGGGGTTAATCGGTTCACTAATATATCTTATAGCTAGTCGCCCTGATATTATGTTCAATGTTTGTATGTGTCAAGTTCCAATCAAACCCAAAAGAATCACATTTTAAAGTTGTGAAGAGAATCATCACTTTATGTCCTTAAAAGGCGCCTCGGTGGGTGAGGGGAGGAAGGTGTATTTAAACTGACCTTGGCCTCGACTCCTAAGCGATGTGAGACTATATTGGGTACCGGAACAAACCCCCTGAGTCGAGGGCTAAGGGAGGAGATTCCCACAGACGGTGCCAATGTTCCAACCTCAAGTCTGTGTTGAGATGGCATCGCTAGGGTCAATCACCGCGTCCGAGATATTGTCCGCTTTGGAACTTGGTTGCTCCGTCACGGTTTTGTCCTTAAAAGGCGCCTCGGTGGATGAGGGAAGGAAGGTGTATTTAAACTGACCTTGGCCTGGACTCCTAAACAATGTGGGACTATATAGAGTACCGAAACAAGAAGTAATGACAATACTAATAATTTTCACTAATTTCAAAAATAGTTGTACAATGAAATAAACTATAACTAAAAGTAATAATAAAAATAAATTATTTTAAAATTATATTAATATAAAAT
>Ga0099825_1004079_pt1 | contig 19265 bp, 15 predicted proteins | sample SiratroredBW_FD_76838 | JGI IMG/M metagenome (GOLD analysis project Ga0099825, IMG submission 76838) | Root nodule microbial communities of legume samples collected from California, USA - Siratro red BW | ecosystem: Host-associated > Plants > Roots > Nodule | place: USA: California | collected... | reverse complement strand
TGTACTGATATTGATTTTGGATGATACTATGTGAAGGATGTGTCAAAGAATGGGGTTCTAGCAGTGCAATCACTGAGGAACAACATAATGGCATCGACCCTTTTGGCTTCCACAGCTATAATGCTGAGTTCCCTCATTGCTGTGTTGATGAGCAGTGGCCATGGGGGGAAAACCGTGGTGTTTGAGGTTTTTGGGGACGGGAGTGAGCTTGGTCTGTCCATAAAGTTCTTCTCCATATTGGTGTGCTTTTTGTTGGCATTTTTGCTGAATGTGCAGTCCATAAGGTACTATAGCCATGCAAGTATCCTTATCAACGTGCCCTTCAAGAAACTGTCCCCAAACCTTAGGCAACAAATGCTCACAGCTGAGTATGTTGCCACCACTGTGAACCGAGGCAGCTACTTCTGGTCCCTTGGCTTGCGTGCCTTCTACCTCTCATTTCCTCTCTTCATGTGGCTCTTTGGACCAATTCCAGTGTTCTTCACTTCCTTTGCTCTTGTTTTCATGCTCTACTTCTTGGATGTTACATTTGATTATGGATGTACTGGGGTTGCTGACACCGACAGTGATGAAGTTTTTGATATGAATCAACAGCATGTGGATGTTGAAATTGGAAGGGATAATTAGATGTTAGAGAGGGTTAATCTGATTGGGGTTGTAGGCAGGTACATGGTTAATTAAGCTTTGGTTGATTGTGTTGTAGGGTAGTAAGATATGTGTAAGAATGCAGCTTCTCCAAAATATTTGATGATATTCAAGTTCAACTCAAGTTGACTCGGATTGCATGTAAACTCCATTTGAGAACTCGTAGATTGTTAATTAAATAAAGCTTAAGAGATAAGTGTTTTATTGCAATGTGTAATTGGTACCAGAGAAGAAGAGATTTTGTTTCTTTTTCTTTCCTCTGTAAAAAAAAAATGCACAAATCACACTACTTTCCTTTGAGGTAGAGGATTTTGTTTTGTTTTTTTTTTACTTTCACTTTTACTTATATTTCTTTATTATTTTAAAAAGTCTGCATAGAAAATACCATATATATATATATTCATTTGAGTATTATAATTAATTTCCTTTATTTCGTTCTTAATTTGAAAATTTTAATTCTTCACTATATTTTTATTTAATGAAATATAATATTGAAATCAATAATAAAAATATCTACTATTATCTTTTATTAATTTTTATTAATTATACTTAAATTGAAAAACACCTTTGCAATAATAAAAGAAATTCACTTTAAAGACATTCCTATAATGCCCTAACGAACAATAATCCATTTTGTATTCTTCGTACTTGAACAATTATGTAACTTAATTTCTTCCTGTGATCATTGTTGTTAGCTTTTTCACACGTAAAGTATATTCATGTTAGAAATTCAAGTGAGTATAAATGAGTGAGATAAACAATTCGTAAATAAAAAGAGCTACAAATTTATTATTTTAAGATTTTAAATTATAAAGGTAATATTTGACCTCTGTTTTTTAGTTCATTGTTCATGGTTTATCAGAATCCATCTAGAATGCTAAACTTAGGCAAAATTCATAGTCCAATTTGTACCACTCTAGTTTTTCATACCAGTAATTCAAGGAACATATAAGAATAAAAAGGAGAGAAAAGTAAGACACTAAAGCATTTACTTATTTTAATGAATGTATATGATATGCCACTACCTATTGTTGGGGAGTTGCTGCTTGTTACTGCTGCAGGAGATGTTGTATAATTTAGAATAATCAACAAATGTTTCAGTTTGAGAATTAAAACTAATGTCTATTGCCTCAAGTAAATTACTCAAATTCATGGTCTCTTGGTAACAGCTTGAAAACTTAATTGAATCTGTGCAAGTAAACATTAGTGGTGCATGATGCAGAACAAATAAACAATGCCACAAAGTACAAGGACTAGAACAAAAGTAAATTCCATTAGTGGCGTGTGATGTAAAGCTGGAATACCTCGTCATGTGCAATATTTTTTAAGGAAGCCAAGTCAAAACACAATGCAAATTCAAAACATAATGTTGATTCCACTAACTAATTGGCTTGTGGAAAAAGTATTGTCTTGGTTGACTCTGTTACAAACTAAAACACAACTCAATCAAAAGAGTCTTGAGCTTTGTGGAAACAAAAAACTTGACTACAATCTTACCCAAATGAAACATAACAGTAAAATTGGAAGCTTCTAACCAAAAAATCTTAATTAATATTAAGCAACACATGCCATTAGCAGTTGCATGAACACAAACCTAGTGTGTCAAACTCTCCTTACTTATTGTATTCCTTTTCAACTACCCATTAGTGCTTGATGAATGAAGTTCCACCAACTTGGTGGAAGTTTTGTATTCAACATGTTTTGCATTTTTTAATTCGATCAACTTTATTTTATGAAGTTCAGTAGGTAATTGTTCTCCAACTTGGCCATTTTCTTAACAAAATATTTTTAAACCTGGGATCCAGTAAGTGTACTGTATCCCATGCCTAGTTACAACTTGCAATAGCAACAAAATTAATCTGTTTATTCCTGACAGTACCACAAAAAGAAAATTATAACTACATCAGTATATGGGGCAAATAAACTGCAATAATTACATGTGTGTTTGAAAATGCATTTGAGAAGGTAAAACCAAGTCTATTTCTTAAAAAAACATAGAAACTTCACTAGGTTGCTTATGAAAAAACATGCATTTCATAAATTTTGATGCAGAACCAAACACCTACACAAAATTGTGTTGGAAAGAAGAAAACTAGTGTGTTTTTACCCACTCAATCTTTCAAAACCATAAGGGTGGGGCTAGTGGTTGGGGAATCAAGATAGTTTGTATAGGATCCTATATTCTAACTTGGTTATCGCCAATATAACAAATTAAAAGTTTCTACAGTCAAACCATGCTCCCTTTTCATTAGTTGATTTTGTAGGGGGGGCGTGGAAGGTGTTTTTTTAGTTAAAGGAATCCACGCGCATAATTGGAATCCGTTAGTATCTTCTTCAAGAGAGAGCAGAGACATTCCACCTCCATCAGTGTCAAAAAGGCCTAAAATAGACAATACAAACAAATGGGTTCATTTCTATAGATAATACAATCAGCAGCACCAAAAATAAAGGGCACCCAACAAATTCTCATAGGACGGCTCTTTTCTATATAAAGTGAAAAGAAGCAAAGGGTAGAATACCTAAAACCTTTTTGTTTTCTATGAATACCTGTCACTGTTCTTTCCACTAAGCAAGCACCATGAGATGTCCACAACTTTCTTTAACTGAATTGCTTGTTTTCTTCTTTTTTGCACATTCTGACAAGGAGACAAAACCATAACAGGGTAATGCTTCTTGATTTGAATTTGCTAACAGTTTAAAGTTGCTTAAATTACATATCAGTCTACAGAATTTTGTATGCATCACCAAGAAAAATGTACCTTGCATTATTAGCACGCCAACTATTTGTAATGCTGATGACATTGCAAAACTGTATTTATTGACACATCTGGCTAAATCTAGGAACTGAAGTTTCTGATATTGAAAGTACCCCCCACCTTTGTTTCAACTCACTTCACATCATGTTGTAGCTGTTTCAATGCAGATTCTTCCTTTTCAAGGGCATACAAATAAGTTAAACATATATTTTGGATTTCAAGAGGGTAATGGGTGTTAGAGATGAAATATAAAAATAATAAAGCCGTTTGGGTGTCTTCACCTATCAGATTAATCTTTTGAGGATAGTTGGTTCATGACATGTCGAAGCCTATGACCAAATAGTCCAGTGTTCTGTCATTACATGTATATTCTTCTAATAAGATAAAAGTTAAAATTTAGTACAAGATAGGTGCACTTGCACACAGGGTTCTCATGTGAGGAACCATATCAGAGATGCAATAGAAAACCATTCATGTCTCTTCGGTTAATAACAAAAGCATTTGGGATTGTTGGTTGATCACAGAAAAGGGTGGCTGTATAGATCCAATTTGTGAACCGATACTTAAGTCTGAGAACCTTATAGATAACGAATTAAATCAGCAGAATTATAATCAGTTTACAGGCTCGGTCTTTTAAACCTGTGGACTTGATATTGCAGCATTTTAGATGAAATTATTACACAAGTAACCAATTAAAAAAAGGGAATTTTGTTCAATTTGGTAGATTTTAGTTTCATTTGATAGATTTTAATATAGTAGATATTAGTTTGGTAATTTGGTGGATATTAGTTTGATAGATTTTATCTTAACAAAGGAAAGAAAAAATAAATAAATTTCTTTTAAATTGATCTATTTTTCAGTTTTTTGGATTTTTACTGGGTCTGTGGACTAGTCTGTTTATCAATGGGCTTTTGTGGATCCAATATAGAAAAAATAAAGACCATTTATTTCACAGATCAGACTTATCTGGTTCATTTAAAACATGGGTTGGGCAGACCAGCTCTTAAACGGGAAGATTGGTCTCCTTACCCACCTCTAATCAAGGGATGGAGTAAGGCCCATCTATACATAGTTGCACAATAAAATGCACTGACTTCTAAAATAAAAAATTATAAAAAAATCAACTTTTAATTCTCGAAACTTGATGCTTCATAATTTCTATTAATATATGGACCTTCGTGTGGTGCAGGGTTATTATTATACTGTGCAGTTAGAAAAAAGGCACACCATATGATCCTAAGCACAAAGAAAACACTTACTCATTTATGACCATGGCCATGGTTTCCCTCCTACTTCTATGATCTTTGAACTTCAGTTAGTTTCAGCTTCAACTTCATGATTCCAACTTGAACTACAATTTCTCCTTTGGATGAATCCACTTCTAAAACCGTCACTTTTTTCCCAAGGGAAGAGATATGAACAATATCACCAACCTTGGGAGGCTTAGACTTATCTGCAACATCAATAAGGTGAATGACATTTGCATCAATATTCTTATGATGTTAATCCGGAGTATAAGACTAGACAGCATAACTTTAGCGTGTGCTATCACTAGGTAAAAATAAACTAGAGCAGTACACTTAATTCAGATGCAAGAAATTAAACATATTATCTTATTGCAGTTTGGTTTCCTTGTATATCCCTCATGTTTCATTATCTTTCCACATACCTGAATCTGATGATGATTGACTAAAAACTTTTACAGCAGATGTACTTCTATCAGCAACAGTAGGTTTTTTGTTATTTTCTGCAGTTTGGCTTTTGTTGGTTGCTGATAAATGAGAGCTGCTAATAGTTTTAATGTTCTGTGAAGGTTGCTTAGCTGATATATCCAATTCCCTCACTTTCTTGTGAAGGATGGATCTCGCCATTGCTGCAGCCTCGGATACATCTCTCATCTTCTTAAATCGTATATCAGTACTATGTTTCATAAGCTTCCTTCTGGTGTTCAATAGACTGTTGTAAAGTCCTTTGGAATGCCTATAATTACAAACAAAAGAAGCCAATTAAAAATTTATAGATGCTCCAAGTCCAAGGTAAGATGGATCTTGTTAATAATTATCTGGAGCAAGGTATGGTCGATGTTGCTAATAATTATCTTGAAGAATTAATTATTACAAGCCAAGACAAAGGAGAACTGCAGTACACTGTGGCATGAAACAGTAAAGAAAATTAGGTCAATTTTAAATAGTCTGTGCACAACTAGTCATAATAAAACAAGTAATGGGAGGATGATATATGAACATTCCTTTCGCTCATCTTCCTAATTCTTGCAATCTGATTAGACCGTACTAAAGAATCTGAATAAGTTTACTAGGATTATATTTCCATAATAAACAAATTTCATTGAATGGATTATCTATGAGCAATACTAATATGTAGCACAGATTCTTGCATTTATTACTAATTACTAACAATTACTTTGTTACTAAATATATGATTGGTTCAACGCCCTGATAAATGAATCCTCCATCGTTAATCAAGGTTTCCATCCCTCACACAGAAGAGAACACATGATAACAAAATTACAGGTGGTCAGTCTAACAAATTCTCTCCAATTATTATGTTACAATTATTGAGAATTCTGATAACTAACGAAAAAAAAAAAATACTAACCATTGAGAACTAAAAGCAAGATGCGAATATGATTACATCATCCATTTTTCCTTGAATGCATTAACAAGTGAATGAGCTTAATCCATTGTTAGATAAGAATAAGTGTCTATGTTATAATCAGGCAATGACCTCTCTTTAAATTGTGCATGAAATGCAAATACGGGGATAAAGCATGCAATGAGTTTAATTTTCTTTTCAAGCAAAGAGTCTCACATCAGATAATTACGCGCTTCATCCGTCAGCTCTCTGTAATTTTGTTTTAACCTTTCCATATCAGTTATAACCTACATGAAAAATAAACTATGTTGAAACAACGAAAATATTTGTAGTACATTAAAAGAATTAGATTTGATAATGTGGTAAATATACGGAGGCAGTGAGCCCCGTATGTATACTACCACAAATGTAATACATGTCAATTTATTTATTTCAAAAAATACCATTTTAGTATCAAGTTTAAGGCAAAAAAAATGGTCTATTGATTACTTTAAATTTAAAACAATAATATAAATAAGCATCATGTTCTTGGAATATCATACACAACCATTAACAAATAATAAATATAATTAAGATATATTTCAAAGTACACATACCTCATCTATCTCTGCACTAGCAGAACCATATAACTTACGAGCAGTTTCTACAACAACAGATGGTAGTCCCAACCTCTCAGCGATATTTATTGCATTTGAGCGTCCTACAATGGAAATCTCTTTTGGAGTTATACAGGGTCCATGAAATATGCAATTTAGAACATAAAATTTAATACATTACTTCTTCCGTAATATACTGCAAACATAGCTAAAGAAATGGTTAAACAGAAACTGGTCCATCAGCTGGTTTGGTCCAGCCTTTCAAATCATTAGCAAACTGATCATTGAACTGCAGTAGTACGAGCAAACAATCCTGAATATTACAAAGTGGTCATCATTTGATTGACAAGCAATCAAAACTTTAGTTTAGAAACCATCAGTTGAATGTCTGAAACAGATGTAAGTCATTCTGAACTGTAAGAACCACTTATTTTAATTGATGACCACTTTATTTCATCCTGTTAGAATCTTGTAAATACAGTAAAGGTGGATATTAGGATTAATTAGATTGATTCTACGTTAGGGTCAAGATATTGTTACTTCTATAGATGATTTTTCCCATTGTATCTGGTTATATTTAATGAAAGATTGTTTAGAATTATTTTCTACTTATCAATCCTTTTTTAATAAAATTAACTATTAATTAGGTGTCCCTATTCACACTTTACAAAGTGATAAAGTACATGAGTATCCCTCTACTAAGACCTTTATAGCAATTCATGGTGTGTTGCATTAAGCATCATGTCCTTATAACCCCCCAACAAAGTAAGGTTGTTGAACCCAAAAGCAACTCTCATGTTCTACGTTAGTTTTGGGGTGATGCAATGCTTATTGCATGTTGTTAAACTCTAGGAAGGAGAGAAACATTAAGTTGAATCTGTATATTTTTGGAATGGAACAAGTGCTTTGTTGATATTGAAAAAAAGAATCAATACAATAAATAAAGAAGATTTGATATCCTTTAATAACAAATAAGGGATAAATAAAAACATTGCTTATAACACATAATAATCTAAGTATTCCTGATTATTCAGGACCGACTTTTTATTTTCATAACTATAACACTTCCATTCAAATTGGAGCATATAGGTCATATGTACCTAGCTTGCTGCAAATATAATTGATCAATAGTCCTTTTTGAGAGTTACTTGTTGTGGGTGACATCAAGTGTCCCGTGACAAAGGCTAGCTGTGTTAAGTCATAATCGAATCATTGTGCTAAGGCTACTATGCTTTTAAGTAGAAAGAGTTGCGCCTTGATTAATGACTATAACTTTTGGTCTAGTGGTAAACCCTCGATCCAACAATTGGTATTAGAGCCAAGGTTAGGAATTCGATTCCTAGTGGGGCAATTGTTCAGGGGGAAATTGTTGCATGTTGCATAATTGACCTGTGGTGTAGGCCAGGTGGGTCGAGTCACATTTGAAGAGTTTGATTCTTAGTGAAACAATTGCTGAGGGATAGATCGTTGCGGGTTGCATCAATTGTCCCATGGTAGAGGTCAGGTGTGCCAAGTCACGATCGAATCGTAACGCTTGAGCTACTACGCTCTTAAGTAGACAGAGTCGTTCATTGACTATAGTTTTTGACCCAATGATAAGTCCTTGATCCAACATTGGAGAATATGTTGGTCAATTGTTCATTAGAGTTGAGGAATATAGTGTTGATGTCTCTAGACTCTAGTGTTTCTCATATGAAATGACAATCCTCCTCAATATGTTTTATCCTCTCATGAAAAACAGGATTAGAGAGTATGTGTAATGTTGCCTAGTTGTCACGTACAAGATACATTTGGGAGCTTTCTTCAAATTTAAGCTCTTTGTGCAATTGTTTTAGCCATATGACCTCACAAGTGACTAATGCCATTGTCTTGTACTTTACTTCTGCACTTGACCTTGCTACCACATTTTATTTCTTACTTTTACACGATATTAAATTACCTCCAACAAGAATATAATACCTTGAAGTGGAGCGTCTATCGCTTCGTGACCTTGCTCAATCAGTATCAAAATACCCAACAATTTGAATATTTTCCTAATCTTTATAAATGAGGCCTTTTCCACGAGCCTTTTTAATATGACTACATCACAACGGTCTTAGTTAGGAGAGTTTAAATTTCTTACTACGCTCATTATAAAGGCAGTGTCAGGATGGGACACAATGAGGTAATTTATCTTACCAACTAATCTTCTGCATTTCCTAGAACTAAAATAAGGTTCTCTTTAGTCAATTACAAGTTTGACATTTGGATCGGTGTGTCCACATGCTTAACATTATCTTTCCCGTCTCTTCTAGAATGCCAAGAGCATATTTTTCTTTAAAATATGACCAAACCATCCTTGGATTGTGCCACTTCTATGCCAAGAAATATCCCACATGTCTAAGACCTTTTGTCTAAAATGCTTGACCAAGATATTCTATAAGTGGTACAATATCCTCCTTATCATTGTGATAACAATGTCGTCTAAATATACAATGAGATAGATATATCATTGGGAAGAATGACAATAAAAAAAAGAAAAGAGAATGATTAACATCACTTCATATCATTCCAAACTGCAGCATGAGAGTCCAAAACATCCAATCCATGCACGGGGTGATTACTTGAGGCCATATAGGAACCTATGTAGGTGACATACCATACTAGATGACTCCATTGAGCAACAAATATAGGAGGTTGATCCATGTAGACTTCTTCATCAAGGTCACCATGTAGAAATGCATTTTTTATGTTAAGCTGAAACAGAGTCAAGTGGTGTATAGCTGCAATGGAAAAACTTGAATATATATCATTTTGGAAATAGGAGAGAAAGTTTTCAAATTATCTTGGCCATAGGTTTGCGTTTATCCCTTGGTAACTAGCCGAGCTTTATAGTGATCAGTAGGTGTTGTTCTAAAAGTATACAAGCATTGACACCCAAGTGTGAAAAAGCACGTTTGGTATTTCATCCAATCGACATACCATATTTTGATGTAGACAATGCATATTCCTCCATTTATATGCAAAACACGTAGGCTTACATCAAATTGAATTTTGGTTTTATTAAAAAGGCTTTTAAGTATAGAAAACATTTCTTTGTTAACCAAATCCAAGCACATGTAGAATAGTCATCAATAAAGGTAATAAAAATATTTAAAACCAAAATAGGTAATAGTACAAGGACTTCAAATATCAGAATGAACAAGACAACTTGTTTATTAAAAATGTCAAGAAGGGATTGACCTATATGTTTTTCTAATTAACATGACTCACAATTAAAAGTACACAAATGTTTTAAACTTGGCACCATCTTGTGCAAATTTGTCAACATGAGATGTCATAAGTGTACATGAATCATTATTAGAGAGACTATTGATGCACATATTGATGGTGATAGAGAGAAATAATAAAGTTCACATGATTCATTTGATGCCAATCATTCCACTTGATAGCCAATCTTATAAGGTAACCTTATTTTTAGTAAAAGGGAGGATAATCTCATGGGATTGGGTCAATCGGGTAACATACGATGAATTAAAAGCCAATTAGGGACATAAAGAGTAGAGTCAACAGTAAGGGATGAGAGAGGTTGGGCAGTACAAATGCTACAAGCTGTGTGTGTGAACCGTTTACTGCAGTTATAAAAGGCAAATTACAGCAATAAAGGAGAAAAAAAAACTATTACCAGATGTGATCAATTGCATTAAGTCAATAACCCAATTACTCAGGGAAGGAGATTGAGAGAAATAAGCAGATGAATTATCGGTGTGTGCCACATAAACAATGTAACTAATGGATTGGCGTGTCACACTATCTAATAAAGTCTTCAAATGTTGTTGGAGATATGTCAGCTAGTAGTGTAGGAGCAATAGGTCACTCAGCAGTAGATGTCTGGGTAATAGTGTGTGAACAAGGGGGTTTCCCATGGAGCTTCTAACACCTATCAATTGTATGTCCAATGCAATGGCAATGTTGGCATTTTAGACGATTTTTAGAATTCCTTGAGATTCTAGAATTATTACTTTGTGATGCAAAGACAGTGTTTCCCCCTGTAGACAAAGTATGCGTCTCCGTGTTTACATTTTTTGAGAAATACGAAGGAATGCAGATGATGTGGAAGTCATATTAGGGTTTATTGGTAAAATCAAAATTTGAATACAAGTATCAACATACTCTTTTAGCAAGATATACAAGCCCAAAGTCATAAAGAACGAATTGCAATTCTCAAGTTCCTTCTCCACATTTGTAGGTGGAGGGAGCTCATTAAAATCATGTAAGACAGCATGAAGCCATCCAAGATAACTAGAGTTAGAACCCTCAAAACATTGTGGAGTAAGAAATGTTAAGAGACACATTGTGCAGACACTATGGGTTATTGATACGAAAAGCTTCACTCCAAACTGATGCACACATCTCATGGGGACGAAAAATTGGTTTGAGTGAGGTGTGAATAGTGGATTTAATAACACTACAGAGTTGAGCATCAATCTTTATCCATTGTTCTCAGTTTCCTGTAAGAATGAATTTAGTAGCGACAGTAAGATGGGATTTGTAGTTCAACCCACTTAACCATTAACCAAAACCCACTTAGTTAGACCTTTCCATCTTCTCAATACAAACAACATTGTTAGAAAAGACGGGATAATCTATTCTGGAGGTTGATGTGATGTTGGGAGACATTTTTCTTTTTAGAAAGATAGAAGAAAAACCTAATAGAGAGAAAAGTAGATCAAACCACCAAATGAACTCTAAAGGAGCTATCAACACATGGGTAAGAGAACACGGCAAGCAACCTGAACGAAGGTTGGTTTGAGAAAAAGGAGTTGGTTGAAAAGCTCGCTGGAGGTGGCATCAAAATATCAAACATGAACTTGGGAGAAACATTCGCACAAAAAAAGTATCTTTCAAAGATCGTGATGAAATTTACTAATCAAATTTACTTACATTTATTTCACAATTCAGATCTAACATAACTTGACTACTTATGAATACATGTTATTACATTATTAAAAGAATATACTTAACTATTATTGACTTTGAGGGCAAACTTACAGTTCATGGGCTCGAGTGAAATGAAACAACCTCTTCACTTGATGGGGTAGGACTACGTGTATCTACCCTCCCTAGAGCCCACTAAGTGATAACATCATCCAATTGGTTGCCCTTTTAATTATCATTAGTTTGATAGTGACTTGTTTACAGTCCAATTAGGAACTGGTGTGTTCATGATTACTGTAACCAGTTTGGTTTTGATAACATTGCTAAAGAATCCCTCACCTCATTCATATTCCTTCTTCAGATTGTGAAACGACCAGGTAGTTATGATTTATAGACTCAATGATCTATACTTTTGTTAGGGTGAGAAGAAATTATAGATAACAACTATTACCCACTAATTATCACTACAGTTTGTAAGAAAATATTAATAAAAAAAAATTCATTAGAAAACAAATTATACTTTCTTATGGCAAGCAATGCACAGACAAATTATTTTATTTCAGTCAAGAGGACTGTAATTTGCAATGGAAAAATGTAAATGTATAATTCCATTTGAAAATGATATCCCTAGCCATTGAAACCTTATAAAGGAGTTTCCTTTTAGGCTTATCCTTTCATAGGGAACCATCTTTTTGGGATAGTAATATTCGAAGATTTATCTCTAGCTTTTAGATGCTTCGGACAAACACAAATACACACAAAGGAAGGAGATGAATCCAAACATAAAAAACAGGGTATTAGAAAACAAGTGAAAGGCATAAACAAATTTGTATTCATTTCTATTATTCACGAGTCAAAGAGTGCTTACCTGGTACACCCCAAAGAATCTTGTATGTTGGTTTCAAATTCACTTCATCAAACTCCATACATGCATTTTCAAAGGCTTCATCACTGCTCATGAATAAAACTCAAACGTCAAAGCAAAACTAGAGGCCAAGGTTTTGTACTTTTCATGAGAATACAAGTAAAAGGTTCATATATTTTAAATGCGTTGAAGAAACAATGCATAGAAAACATACACATCCGAACAATGGATCTAATTTAAATCTGATCCATTTGTACAAAAGTTTAGAATTATCAATGAATTATTGTTGTAAATAGTAGATTATTAGAATAAAAAAATATTCTTAATATCTCCCCAATAATTAAGAAAAAATATCTTTAGAACCTTCTTATTACTTTCAGTATAGTTTTATTTCTTTTTTAAAGGTTTTCATTATTACAAATAGAAATGGTGAGAATGTAATTATTATGTTGGTTATCAATAAAATAATTCTTTATCGAGAGCCTGTTAACAACTGTCATCGTCATTGTTTACCATCATTGTTAGGTATGCCTCACTCACTGTCGCCACTTACAATTGTCAGGACTTCTTGAAGACCAAGGGTTGGTGACGTCTCATTTGACCCTAATTTGGTTCTTTTGCCAAACAATTTGTTTTGTGAGGAATTAGAGCGACAAGGGTTGAACCTTTATTATCTCTTTGTAATGACTACCTGTATTTTAGAGTTTTCAATTCACCATGATGAGTTGTAGCCATAGTCAACAAACAGCTGTCATGAGCAAAAGATTCCAACAATGACATTCCTAATGCTGCTCCTTCAAGAGGGTTTGTTCCTGCACCCACCTAATAATTGCAAACAAAGTACTATCCATCACGCACATATATGACATTAAAAATTCGAACTGTTAAACTCAGAAAATACATGCCTCATCAAGTAGCACTAGTGATTGGCTCGTTGCCTGTAATTTAATATGCTGCAAGAAAAAATTAGAAGGTGAAATATGATTTTCATTTATATTTTAAAAATAATAAAGGAAAATTATGTCACTCAATTTCATCATCGCTCTGTTATCATGCATCGTGGTATAACAGAAATTGAATAACAGAACGTAAGGTTTTCAGCATTTAAGTTCTACGCAATTAAAACATTATTCCTTACACTTATCTGCTTTAAGTGGCCAGAGAACGTAGACAAAGATTGTGATAAGGACTGCTCATCACCAATGTCAGCAAAAACAGAATCAAACCAAGGAATTTTTGCAGATTCTGAAGCAAGAACATAGAGACCTGCAACATTGCAGATTCAGAATAAAATTCAAATATTTGAACAGAACAAGCACAAAACTTATTTATTCAAATATATGGTTTCACTAATTAATCCTACATAGCTTATTCATGAATACAAATGGTATACTGATAAAAACACCAACACTTGAGGAACCCACCCTCAAAAGCTAGCTATTAAAAAGGGAAAACCAACCATTTAAATATTTTATTGAACATTCTATATTACTCAGCATGAGACTTAGACACCATATAATACCCAACTTCCTATTAGAGCATTTCCTCTTAGAGGTGACTTTTCACTCAACTTCACGTTAGTCATAACTTTCCACTGATCAGAAGTTCAGAACCCTCCATAGGTAGCCTTTTACGAGACATTGACAACTAAGTCTGATAGAAATCGAAAGATAACCATTTTCTATTTCTCTTCTCTCTCTCTTAGGAGCTAAAATAGTGATTCTCCTATAATTTAGGGGTTGATTTCTAATACTCCTCCTCAAGCTAATAAATATTAGTCATTCCCATGCTTCCAACATTAGACTCAACTACATCTCAACAAGGCCTTTGAGAGCATGTGTTTCCTAGTAAAATGGTAAGTTGCGCCTGGTCATGAGTTCATATCCAGAATACTCCTAAAAAACCAAGTGGGTGTATATTAGAAAATGAGTACGGAGTTTGCTAGCATACACTTATTTTTCTTTTAGAAGGAATAGGTTAGCTAGCTATAACTACAAATTTCTTAAAATACACCCAATGCGTAACTTGATAACTTATTCCTTCTAAAAATAAGTGGTTTGTAAGTTAGCATGACGTATATTTCATGGTTGAGGGGACAGTGAATTAATTGAAATTAGATTACAAATCAAATAATTCACCCCCTCTCCAAATTATTTTGTCCAGGTTTGAGGAAGATGTCAGAGGATAATTCATGTCCAATAAAAAGAAAACCAATCCATGCAAGAAACCAATGGTTAAATACCAAGAGGCTCTCAATAATTTAAATTAAATGAATTTCTACTTGACAAAATACAACAATGCTTTTGATAGAATGCTTGACACGGGACATAGTGTTGGAAAAGATGATGATGTTTCCTTAATGGGCCATTAGCTGATATGGATTATGTGCTTAGGAGAAAGAGAGAAGAATGAAAAGAATTGAAGAATTGCTGATGTGGCAGTTAGTTAGGAATGATTATGGGGAAAAGGCGAAGTAGTGTGATGATTATTATGTATCTTTTTAGTTAGAATCCATAGGGATTGGCAGAGGATTATTCCTTCTCTCACGAACATAATTCCCGTTAGCTCTTGTACGAGAGCATAGGCTCTTATTTGTATTTAATAGAACTATTCTTCTCTTCTTTTATCATTCCTTCTACTATCCTATATTAGTTTTATTAATACAACAGTTTTATTGATGAGCATGTATTATGCTAAACATTCCGAAATAGGGGGTCAGGGGGGCAATGAACACACCTGATTTTGCCATCATAGCAGCCAATCCTACAGTCTTCAAACATATGGTTTTACCACCAGTATTAGGGCCAGTTATAACTATAACACGAGTTTTCTTAGATATCAAAAAATCAACTGGTACTGGCAGGGCATTGTCCAGGGCGGCATCCTGACTACCAGAAGTACTTTATCATGAGTGATCACCAAATGCATGATAAGCATAGAAAAGAAAAACATCAAAGGTTTCAAACAGCATATCAAATGTCCAGAAAAATAAAATAAAATATGATATAAATCAGTCAGTGGAAGAACCCTAATGCAACTTCCTAAATTCCCAAGCTATATTTCTCCTCTTTATGATATATTCCCTTTGTCCAAATTTTTCCTGATATTTTCTCATGGGAAGAAAATAAGAGGTTAAAGGAAGTAATTGATCAATATAAGCAACAATCAGAAAACCATGTTCTTTAAGCTTCCCTAGATTGAAAAGGGCACAGTATTACAGACAATCAACATGAAAGCCTTTTCATCAATGATTTCCAACCTAGGAATAGAAACCACTCTCCAATCCCCCAATAAATTGAATAAAAAGGGGATGCAAATTAATATGAAGAAAACAGTAGTTTTCTGTTTTTCAAAATACATCTGTTTAAATGCATCCCCCAAGAAAGTTCTTAAGAAATACAGTTTTCATGTATCACATGTTTAAATGTGTTTAGTGCCCATGGGTATTAGTGTGTAGGAGTTGCATCACTTATAAGTAGTCTTCACTAAGTCTATCAAGAGTCTATAAATTAGTATGTAGCGTTTATTCCTCTCATCCTCCACCTGCACCTCCGCCCACCCCCCCTCTTCTTTAAATTCAACAAGTGGCATCTGTGACTTAACTGAAGTAGCAAGATTGACATCCTTTTTGGTCTTCCGCAGATTCTCCCTATGCCTATGGAGCAAAAGAGGATGATAAGCTTTTAGAAGATACAACTTCCATCCCCTTTTGTTAGGCAATGGTCCATAGGAATTTTCATGCCTTTGTAAGGAGGCTTCTGTAGTAGAAGATTCACTCCTATCTGGCAAAAATATATGAGGACTCGACCCTCCAAATGAAAGTCCATAAGTAGCACGAGCATTAATCTGCATAATAGGAACCACATTACTGACTATCTTTTTGCACAGTAAAAAGATTATCACGTTGCCAAATATAAAATGTTGATCGAGGTCACCTACCAAAGCAAGTACTTTAATGTGTAAGCAACTAAGTGGGTAGCATGGGGGCACTAAATCCCAAGTTTACAGTTACACTAACACTATTATTGTGGTTTATATTTTATATGGTGTCAAAAGATAATTTTAAGAGCAATCATAAGTATAGTCAATTCCATTGGACCTCTTTCGATGCTAGATGCAATAAAAAGTGACCAGAGACCAAACACAATTTTTGTTCAAAAGCAACATATGTATGTATTTACCTTGGCAAATAATATACTTGCTGAATTAATAGCTTATCAACTTAAGTGATCTTGCTAGGAACCATGAATTGAAATAAGAAAGAAAAAAGAAAGGTTTTTTTATTGAATAAGGTGAGAAGAACAATGAATAGGAGAGAAACTCTCCTCCAGGGCTCCGCCTTCACAGAGAGCCAATGCTCAATTTACAATAACAACAAATCTCAAATCTTTCCCATCCTTCTTTCCCCATTTACATCAAACTAATCCCTATAACTAACTTGATAATATTCCAATTATCTTAACTAACTCCCCTTTCTCCCTATATCCTAATAATACCAACTCTCCTTAAACTCAACCTTGTCCTCAACATAGAAATAATCCAATTGGTAACAAATATATTTCATGTAGTTGTTTCTCCAAAATATACTTTCCCAATACCCCACCTTCATCCTAATAGCATTGTAATCAATCATTGATTTCCCCTTGCTTCCATTATGTGTTGGGTCAAATGTTCTCTTCACTGGAATCAATGTGGTTTGACCTTGACTTCGGTTGAGTGGGTGTTGTACAAGGCCCATCATTGGAGTTCCAACCTAGATCAATTCGATCCCTTCCAACTTGAGACATTAGGTGGATTTTGATTTGAGACTTTTAACAATGAGCTCAGCATTCCTCCAACAAAAATGTCAACCTCAATTGATTTTTTGTGTGGTTGTTCCAAGGATGATGGGCTGACCTGCTCTTCCTCCAAGAGAACAAGCTACTTCTGTAGCTTCAATGATTTTCATGATCTCTCTAACTTGACCTCACTTAAAATTTAATTGCACTGTTCTTTTTCTACTTCTTGATGTAACTTAGACAAGGTCCTCTTTTGTTTCTCCCCTCGAGAAAGTACCAAAACTGGACAACTGAACCTTTCCTATCCAAGAATGAACTTTGGTATTATCCCAGCACTGTGACACACTCCATTGCATGGTTGTTTGGACATGCTTGGTTGAATGGGATTGATCACCCCTTCAATATTTTGCTTATTTCTATTCTTGCCCTTTAACATGATGTCTTGTTTTTGCATCCACCTCTTTAGCCACATCCTGATGTCTTTCATTCCCTCAACCTTCCTTATATAAGAGGAATGTGTTTCCACCTGTCGAGTTATGAAAAGATATCATTGAGTTACAAGGAGATATTATATCAATATTTTTAATTATTTCATTAAGATACTATAGGATACTGAAAAAGACATTGTAGTCATTATTCTACAGGTGTATAGCTCTATAAACCCTATTGACTGGTTTACAATTGAATTGGTAGATTCAGATCCTTTTTCCTAGATATCTAAACTCTTTTTAAGTTGGTATCAAAGCTCCCAATCTTAAGGGATTTGTTTCCGCATCTTATTCGTCACCAACTTGGTTGCGATTCCTTTTTCTAGGGTAGCCTAAAGTGCATCCATTATGACCAACGACCAAATAAAGAGGTTTGCCACCTTCATATTAGACAATTGCCAGAGTCCTGCATTGGAGGAGACTTAAGTGCAACATATCATGACTCTTTATTCTCCTTACTCGTCATCCTATGTTTCTCTCTTTGTAACCACATTACTATTGCCTGGACGTGGCAATACTTCTCTTTTGTCATCTCTCAACATTTGAAGATGTTCTTTCTGTTCTGAAACTTACTAATGACCTTATTTTTGTTCACAAACTTACTCGCTATCTAAAATTTTTTTGTAACCTTTCCTTTTGTTAGGAAAGGAAATAATGAGTGGAAGGTGTATCATAGAAGGACAGTTAAAAATAAGTAGTTATGTTGTTAGTTGCTTAAGGGAGAGACTCTCTGAGAAAGTTTATATTAGTTCACCCATGATTGAGTGTGGGGGTAAGGAAAGTCTTTGGTTGTTGTAAACAGGGAATATCCTGTGTGAAAGGAAGTGTTTTCCTTTGTAAACCTGGATCTGAAATTTTTATGAGAAGTAATACAGTTTTGAGGGATTGCCCCTACTTTTTCTATTTGGATTTTTACCTTCTTTGTGAAGGATCCTAACACCTTCTCATTTTGTTTTTCAGGATCTTGCCACAAGGAGGACAATTGAAACTATTAAGGAATAGGGAGGGTTATATTACCTTAAAAGCTTGGGAAGCAAGGGCAATATCAGTAAAGAAATTACTACTTCCTATCTTTCAATCTTGCTCCACTTTTGAGTCCTCTCAAATTTGGTTCCTAGGCCTATGTTTCCTTCATTATTTTCAAATGGAGTCCGTTGAGTCTTTAAGTGTGATGTATGTCAATTTGCAAAGCACCTACGAGCCATATATTTTCCTAGTAATACTACGTGTTGATCCTTTTGATTGAATTCACTCGATGTATGGGTTCTAATCAAATTATAATACTTCTAGTGCTAAATGATTTGCCACTTATATTGGTGATTGCACTCATCTTACATGGAGTTTTTCTCATCAAAGAAAAATCTTTCAATTTCTTTCCATTTCTGTTTAGCCTCCAAAGTTGTCTTTGGGTATGTTGTGTTTATCCATGTTCATAGTCAATTTCGAGGGAAATTGGATCCAAGAGCTATTATGTACAAATTCACTGTCAAATTCTGGTTGGTAAAATTGTGTGTATTCTTTTCTTAGAGAATTCTGATATATATAGAATAAATACAGATTGATGTGTTTCCTAAACAATAGCTAAATTGCTATAAATGTGCTAACCT
>Ga0099825_1004077_pt1 | contig 19270 bp, 5 predicted proteins | sample SiratroredBW_FD_76838 | JGI IMG/M metagenome (GOLD analysis project Ga0099825, IMG submission 76838) | Root nodule microbial communities of legume samples collected from California, USA - Siratro red BW | ecosystem: Host-associated > Plants > Roots > Nodule | place: USA: California | collected... | reverse complement strand
TTCAAGGGATCTAAACGAACTTTCGTTCTTTTAATAGTCCCTTCTTCGGGCCAGTAGCCCTGCGCCCTCGGGTATTCCAGCCGATATACAAAATCCGGCGTTCCCTATTATCTACTGTTCCCATATATATATATATATATAAATAACGTTAAATATGTATAATCGATTATGTTTTATAACATTATACAACGTTAAACGTTATACAACGTTAAACGTAATCTATTATACGTTATATATAATATAATAATAAATATTATATAATATTATTAATATAAATATATTTATAATTTAATAAAAATAAAAATAAATATTTAAAATTAATTATAGAATAATAATTATTTTATTATTAAAAAATAATAATAATTTTTAAATTAAATATTATAATTATTTTAAAATTTTTTAATTAATAAATTAATATATTTTATAATAAATTAAATATATTTTTATATATTTTTAAAAATATTATTAATTATATTAAATTAATTAATTATATTTTATTTTTAATTTTAATAAATAAATTTATAATTTTATATATTAAAATATTATTATATCTATTACATTATTCACAAATTTTTATAAATTTTCTACTTAAATCTTATCATCTTTCTTTTAATCAAAACAATCAAACTTTTTTCTCAAATCACCTCAAATTCACTCCATCAAATCTATTCTCTAATTCAAATAAATCCTAAAAGAGAAAATGTGTTTAGAGTATAAAAAAGTTTGGAGGGTGCTCTACTCATACTTAAGAAGAACTTCTCTCAATTTGGGTTGATGTTATGAGTTGCATTATACACATTATCAACATTAGGTTTTCATATGTTGATGAATCTTAATATGAAAGTAAATCAAAAAAATCTATTAACTATTGTGCTTTTGAAACAATTATCTAACAAAATAAGAATTTAAATTGAAGTCTTGTATTCTTCAGCTTCAAGATAATAAAAAAGTTTGGAGGGTGCTCTACTCATACTTAAGAAGAACTTCTCTCAATTTGGGCTGATGTTATGAGTTGCATTATACACACTATCAACATTAGGTTTTCATATGTTGATGAATCTTAATATGGAAGTAAATCAAAAAAATCTATTAACTATTGTGCTTTTGAAACAATTATCTAACAAAATAAGAATTTAAATTGAAGTCTTGTATTCTTCAATTTCAAGATAATGGAATCTTCCTATAATCAAATAAAAATAAGTAAATTATAAAAATCCAAAATTATTTGAATAGTGTAACAACGATAAAACATCTTGATTATCTTTTTTGTGAGTCAACATTCTTCATCTACTATAATAATTTGTTCTCATTATTTCAATTAAAATTCATGTATTTCTCAACCCACCTAGCAAAAGATTGAAAATTCTTTTTTTCATGAATCTTTTATTTTTTGAATTGAATCTTGTTATTAACCTAACTTGTCCTCTTTTAATATTTTAGGTTATAAACAACTTATTAATGTTATCATTGTTTAAAACAAACATGAGCTTTAGGGTTAGAATATTTCCTGTGATTTATTTTACTTCATTTTGTTCAAATTAAAATGATGACAACTTGAAGATAAAAACATAAGGCTTTGTTTAGAACGGCGAGAAGATTTGAGATGAGAATGTGTTGAAAATTTTGTTGTTTAGATTGAGGGAAAGATGATAAGAAAGAAATAAAAAATTTATAAAAATTTGTGAGTAATGTGATAGGTGTGATTGATAAAATAATTTTTTTAATAAATGAAATTATAGTTAAAATTAATTTAAGATTAAATATAATTAATTTATTGGATGTGATTTATAAACTATTATTATTTTAATTGATGAAATTATAAAAATATCATTTATTTTAAATTAAAATTAAATAAAAAATTAAATTATTATTTTTAATAATAATATTATTCCATAAATTTATTTTAATTATAATTATAATAATAATTTTATTATTATTACTTTTATATTATTTTACAATTTTATTATTTTTATTATTATAATTATGATTTATTATTATTTGTAGTTTTTAATATTAATATTATTGATAATTTATTTTTATAATTATGCTATCTTTATTATTACTTTATAATTTTTTTATTAATATTATATTTTTTTAATATTTTATTATTATTATTTTATAATTTTATTAAATTTAATAAAATTTTAATAATTATTATTATTATAATTATCATTACTTATGATTAATTATATTAATTTTATTATAATATGTATATATATTAATAAAATATTAAATTAATTACGTATATCTTACTTTCTTCACCAATCCTCTCAATTCAAAAAAAAAAGATGTGAAAAATTTCTTCTCGCAATTCATTTTTAATTAGTTTTTTTATTTCTCGAAATCTCAGTTTCCTTCTTATTTCCTCGTCTCCTAACTTTCTTTCTGTTGAAACAAACCCTAAATAAAAGCATAACCCTAAATAAAAGCATAAGTGTTGTTGTATACAATAATGTTGGATGGTATAATAAAAAAATGTGATTTAATTTGAATATATATAAAAAAATTAAACTTAAATTATAACAACTTTCAAAAGATTAAGATTTCGAAAGAATTAAAATCTCCCTAATAGAACAATAAATTAAGAGTTTTATTTAAAATTAATCTACAATAAGAGTGGAAAAAACACAAAGGATCATATCAAAAAACAAAAGAGAGAGGATCGTGATGAATAGAACTCACTAAACTAACTAAATCAACGTAGATAAAAAGTACAAAAGACGAGTGCTTGGATTCAGAACGAAGTGAAAGATCAGAAAGGTAAGAGTACACTTGCACAAGAAGTAGGTTACATTAAGACGAGAAACACTACTACTAAAAAGAAAGGTAGTTTTGATATAAGAAAAAAATCATAAATTACTCTAAATAACTTTACCAAAATACGCAATAAATGTTTTTTAATTAAAATTGGTTGGGTTCGTTTATTTTTTTTTTTAAAAGTTTGAACAATCAACTAAAAATTTACAATAAGTTTTTCTAACTAAAATGTCCTTTTCTAAAAAAAAAGTTTGAATAAACGCATCTAATATATTTTTAACTTTAATTTATTATTATAAAATAGTAGAGATTAAAAAGATGCATGTATTAAAGGCTAATTTTGTCTTTCGTTTTTAATTTAAATTTTTGTTTATTTTGTTTAAATATATTACTTAATCAAAATATGTAAACAATATATTTAAAAGTTATATAAAAAAACAAATTAGTAAAGAAAAAATATATTTTTTCAAATGATAAAATAACTTTTAAATAATCCAAGCTAAGCCACTATTAACTGTGACATGATCGATTCCGTTTAAATTTGATAGAAAAATATCACATACGTAACTCAATTCAACTTATTCTTTTCCTCGGATTGGATCGCATAAATTTGATGAGAATCCCCCTTCTTCCGAGACATTTGAAATAAAATTCTAAATTAGCTATAAAATATTAATTTTTATTTCTAATTCATCTATAAACTAATTATTTTCTGTTTCTTAATAAAATTAGTGTATCTATTAGAAAATTAATAAAAAAATTCACTTCTTGCTTTTGTATTTTAAAAAAAGTTACATAAAAATAATAATAGATAATTTATAATATGTAATTATTTCTAGTATATAAATAATTTATATATATATATATATATTAGTTTTAAAATATAATTAAAAATAAAACATAAATATAAAAGAAGTAGACTAAATTGAGAAATCATTATTATATATAGTTATAAACCAGAATATTTTAATAAAATGTATTATTGATTTTTCTAGATCTTCTCTTGTAATATATTACGATTTAATAAAAATAAAATTTAATAAAATTAAGATTTACAATAATAAGATAATTAAATAAATTTTGTTGTTTATGGAAATCAAGGATGATTTAAAAACCCCAAATTATTTTAATTAATCAATAATCAATAGTTAGGCGTAGGTAGGGTTGGATTTGATTTATTGGCCCCTTGGAACTGCAGTTCACATCGAATATATATATATATATAGAGAGAGAAAGAGAGAGACTTTACCAAGTGCTGTGTTGTGGTATTCCACCGCTGAGGCTCTCTCTAGGGTTTGTTGGCTCTCAAATCGAACCGATTCCATGGCGGAAGAGCGATTCACGGGCGTTGTGCAGTGGTTCAACAATGGCAAGGGCTTCGGCTTCATCAAGCCCGACGACGGCGGCGAGGATCTCTTCGTCCACCAGTCCTCCATCAGATCCGACGGCTACCGCACTCTCCTCGAAGGCGATCGCGTCGAGTTCGCTATCGCCACTGGCGACAACGACAAAACCAAGGCTGTTGGCGTCACCGGCATCGACGGCGCTCCGCTCCAGCCCCGTGCTGCGGCCGGCAATCGCGGCACTGGTTACGGCTTCGGCGCCAGGCGGAATGGCGGGGGCGCTGGCGGTGCAGCGTGCTACCAGTGTGGCGATTTCGGCCACCTAGCCAGGGACTGCAACCGGAGCAGCAATTCCGGCGGCGGAGGCGGTGGTGGGTGCTTTGTTTGCGGCGGGTTCGGTCACCTCGCGAGGGATTGTGTGCGCGGAGGCAACGGCGGCGGAGGAGGCGGCGGAAGCGGTTCTTGCTTTAGGTGTGGCGGATTTGGACACATGGCGAGGGATTGCGCCACCGCGAAGAGCGTCGGTGGTGGTGGTGGTAGCGGTGGCGGTTGTTTTCGGTGTGGTGAGGTTGGTCATTTGGCTAGGGATTGCGGCATTGAAGGAGGAAGGTTTGGCGGTGGTAACAGTGGTGATGGTGGCGGCGGCGGCGGCGCTGGGAAGAGCACCTGCTTTAATTGTGGGAAGCCTGGGCATTTTGCGAGGGAGTGTGTGGAGGCTTCCGGGTGAGGTGAAGGGTTACGTTTTGCGAAGGGAGAAAAAGGTGGAATAGTACATATTCTCTTTTTTTGCACCTTTTAACAGTTAGTAACTTATTAGCCTCTCTTATTATTCTTCTAATCTCGGGGAAGTTTATACATATGGCAAAAAAATTATGTGGTTTCGGTTTTTGACTATGGTACTGCTTCGCAGGCGATTTTGCCTCCTTTTTTTTAGTTTTTACTCTGCCTGTTAGACCTTGTTTCTGATTTATAGTCTACCTTTGTTCCCGAACTTGAGATTTTATATCTTGATTTATTTGTCTCAAAGGTTCATAATCAAATGATCATAAAATTTAGACTGAAGTTCTCAAGAGATTGTGGATTGTTGCCCTTCTCGAAGATTCATGTTATTGTGTTGTGTGTTTGGATTTGTTCGCTGATTCTTGCGCGCATTGATTTTGATTGAAACTTACAATTACTGCAGTAATGATTGAATGAAGATTAAGGTTCATGATTTGTATTTGGTTAAGTGGATATCCCAATCTGATTAGTCTTGCATATCACATAAATTTCCACGTTTACCTTAAGTTTACTTGTTTGACCAGAAAGAGGTTATTCCCCACCTTATCACCGTTTTGAGATTGCTTACTGTTTGCATTAAATAGAATGGCTGTGAGATAACTGTTATATGGTTTGCATGTCAGCCTTCCCCTGAGCTGTTAAATATTTGAGCTTCTTTAGAGACATTAGAATGCATTTCTTGTGAGTTTTTTTTTTAGATTTGGATATTTGCACCACTTCTACTGGCCTAATTTTACCCTGTTTTTAACAGGGTTTTCCCTAAATCCGTCTTTTGAACTCTATACCCGTGAAATTTTAAAACTTGATTTTACCCTGTTTTTAACAGGGTATTCCCCAAATCCGTCTTTTGAACTCTATACCCATGAAATTTTAAAACTTGAGTGTTAACAATAGCACACTCTTACTAATATATGAAATTTATCGAAAAGTACAAAATTTATGATTTTCAATGAATTTCACTCAATAGTAAAGAGTGTTCATTCAGAAGAGTGTGCTGTTAGCATTTCTCGAATCTTAGAACTTAGCTTTTCGATGATTTTGTTTCATTCTTAAGCTATACATTTGTTTGGGCTTGCTGTGACTACGGTAGTCTTACCATGGCAAAATCTTGGGAAATGTTTTTGTGCTCTACCTGTACCCAAGAAGCGAATTGCAAAGCATGGATATTTTTGTATTTCGTTTTCACAAGCTAATGGTGTCACTCCTTGTGATCTAGAATATTTTTCAAACCGATCATGCTTGGCTGGTTCAGGTTGACTTTTTTACCTCAAATGGAATCAAAATCAAATTTTGAGCAATCGATTCAATTGGCTTGAGATGTGATTATATGAATGTTGTAATCATTTGTTAGAGGTGATAAGAGAAACTGTGTTCAAGAGCCTTGGTGCAACAACTGTTGCGGTAGCATTTTTGTGATGTCTATACCTTGTCAAAATTTCTGGAGTAAATGCCTTTTATTCTCTAAACCTTGAGTGGCAGCGACACTTTGTTGATTGCATTTCCTCTTCGGATCCTACATAGTTCGCTGATTACATGCGGATGACGTCACTTGCAATTCTCAATTGTGTTTGTAGTTGAAAAATTCGTGGCAAGCGTATAAACATGTCTAATATTTTGTTTGCCTTATCATGTATATTTTAGTGCATTGTACCAGAGACAAAAGGCTATGTGGATTGGGTTGAGAAGTGACTGTTAGAAGTGCTCGAAGTTTTCTGGTAGACTCGTTTATTATCCGTTGGTGTTTGATCTTTTCTTTAAATCTAATCACCAAAAAAGGGCCCTTGCTCAAAATTTTTTATTGATTTGGATGGAGCGTTAACATTAACCCCGACGCAAATTATGGCTACCAAACTTCTCCTAGTATGCCTTTATTTTTTTATACAATTCACATGCATTGAGAGATGTATGTTAATTGCAAAGTAACTTTATTGGTGAGATTTATGAAAACAATGATAAATGATCCTCTTTCCCTAAAAATTGGTGATGTTAAAAGAATTCTATCAAGGTAACATCTCTATATATGTGGTAAGGTCAGAGATGTGTTGGTTATACACATGATATGTCATGTTTATGAGTCATTAAATTGATGAGAAAGTTGAGATTTATTTACTGAGGTGAATTTGGTATCACACACTTCAAGGACTTACTTCCATGAACTAAAGAGATAGCATTATTACACTCTTAAGATCGAATTTGATTATTTACTATTTCAAGAGATAAAGCTCGGCAAGACTCAATGAAGAGTTTAAGGAGGAAAACTCAATCCTGGTGATTTGTCCACTGTTTATTTATATAATCAAAACCTTAATGATTTTGCTGTTTTTGGGTCATTGGAGGAAGATTGAAAGCTCGATGAAGAAATTAGTTACGATATGGAAAGTGAGTTTTTTAGGTTGATTCGAGGCTTTTGAGGTTGCGAGAGAGCACGCTGAGGGTTGCAGGTCTGGTTTTTGCACCATGCGAATTTGAATTCAAGGCATGTTATGGTGGAGATTGTGTGGTTTTGTATGAGTGATTATATTTTTGTTGGTGAGTGTTGGAGATGTGTTATGGAGGATATTGAAGTGATTGTTACCTTTGGCAGACAAAATAATCAAGTGTACATTACTAAATCCATCGTTAAAAATGTGTGACACTCTAACCTTAGCCTTTAGAAGTGTATGACATCAAATTCACCTAACGAAACAATTTCAATATTTACGGTCAAATGTGGCCTGTTCATGTGTGTAAGAAACACATCACATAACCCGTGGAGAATCATTACCCTTGATGGAGTTTTTTAATGACATGATTAAATTAAGTACCTTTTTTTCAATTTTGAGACTATTCGATAATTATGTTATTTTCAGGGACTAAAATTATAGCACCACACACTTTCAGGGACGAAAATGGTATACAGAAAAAACAAAGCCTATATTGATTACATTTAGTTTTGTATATGGAAAACAATTATAGAAGAGAAGGACTTATATTAAGAACATTTAATACTATTCAATTTTTTTTCGTTAATTTATTAATTCTATTTATTATTGTTTTATTATTATTATGATTATTATTATTATTATTATTTTATTATCATTTTCTATGGGTGTATTAAAAACTAAAGTAACTATTCTCTTATATCCAAACTTACCCAATTATTTTTTGTTAAATTTTGGAAATTAGATCATCTTCAGTAGTGATTTATGAGCGAGTTGCTTTACTTAAGAAATCAATCTTGAAGAAATTTATTATTGAAAAAAATCTTATGTGGTGCATTTACTTTCTTTAACTCAAGAAAAAATTATTGTATATAAAAAAATAATTCCTTTAGAGTTAAAACAAATTCTTCAGGTAAAGTTAAACAATTCCTAAATTAAAACTATTTAAAATATAATTAGGTAAAAATAAAATATACAAAAGTATTAGTTTCTTGAAATTTTTTTAAATTATTTACTATTAAAGCAAAACTCAACATACTCTTCAAAGATGACGTGACAATGTAAAGATAAAAAATGTACTCCACAAAAAGCAAACAAAAAATTATTTAAGAAAAATCTTATAAGGAATCAATTAATGATGTCTTTAGAATCGTTTATGATTTAAACTAGATTTTGATCAAATTTGTTATTATTATATATAGATAAGTGTAAGTATAATGTTCAATGATGTACTATTAAACTTCATTTAACTTAACATCACAAATTGGTAAATATCCACTTCGTTTTCTTGTCATTAATTTTGAAAATTAGTAAGCATGACCTATCCATATCATTAAACAAAAACAGGTGTACAAAATAATATATATAGAGATGACAAAAAAAAAAAGTGTTCATGAATATCTATTGCTAATTAGTTGCTTGTTTTGGACGATTTGTTGATAATGATTTTTATTTTAATCATTTAAAAAATTTAAAGTCACAAAAAATTTAATGATAAAATTATTAACAATTAAAGAATTTGTTTAAATTTTTATTTTATAAATTTTTAATTTTTTATTTTGACTTGAAATTAAAAGTGATTTTTAAAGAAATTTTTAACAAAAGCTTATACTTTGTAATATAAATTAGTTTGACTTTTTTAAAAAGATAAATTTATTGCACTAATATTTTATTATAGAGTTTTATTTTAATATATTATAAGATCAACTTTATTTGAGTTTATATTTTAAATAATTTTTTAAAAAATATTTATTGACATTCACGGATACTTTTCAGTATAAAAAATATTTATTGACATTATACGAATAATGGAATAATAAGTAACAATATATATTTTTAAGACAAGATTGGTAGGGAGTTGGTGGAACTTGTGCCCCACCCATTGTCATCTAAAATATTTGTAATTCTCACTAATCACAAACAAGGTAACTTCAATGAATGCAAACAATTTATGGATACATTAGACTAACTCTTCTTCTCAATTATGTACAATCAATGCATCTTATTTATTTCCTTTGTGTTTGGATGGAAAATTTCCCAAGGTAATTCAGAATTCAAAAAGTTTTATAACAAAATGTGTTATTTGGATACATATTTTGAAAAAACAATAAAATTCTAAAATTTTATGAAAATAATTTATTTATTTAAAATTTGATAATTTTAAAAGGATAAGAATTTAGAAATTTTCATATTTCTTTTTTAATTTATGAAATTGTTGATACAATTTGGGTTAAAATGTCTCAATTCAACCGAGGTCAAAATCTCATCAACTTTACATTATTTTTTGCATCATGTTAACATAATTTTCTTTCAAATTAAAATTGATCATGATTATTTTTCAATTATTATGTTCAAAATTTTTTCTTAATTAATAAAGCTTTGTCTTATTCTTAGTTAGGAATTTTTTTTTTGTCAGCATCAATGTTTTTTAATGGTGTTAAATGCAATTTTCTCAACTAACAATAATCAATATATTTTTTTTACTTAAAATCATTTGAATTATTACAGATTAACCTTGATCAAAACATAGATTAAATTATTTTTGACTAATGTTTATAAGAATTTTTTCAACTAACATTAACATGAATATTTTTTTATCGACATTTACTATAATTTTTATGGTCGTTAGTGAAACTATTTTTAAACTTACCCAAGTTAAAGTTTGTTAGTCTATGTCGATATAAATTATTATTTTTATTAAGATTACTTATCTTTCTATGTACATTAATATCATTACTCAGTTGAAATTTGGTAGAGATTATTTGAGTTTGTATCTAGAAGATTGAGATAGTAGTTTTTGTATTTGATAGTAATTAAAATACCTATCCAAAACAATTGAATAAATTTAAATTGTTTTATAAAATAAGAAACTTAAAATTTAAACCATTTAAAGTGAAAGTAATTTAAATTCTGGAAATGGTAAAGTTTTCTATTGAGAAAGGAGACAATTGAAATAATATTAGAGGTTTAAAGATTGTAATCGAACTATAAGGGGAGATTGGATTTTGTTAATATTTATTTATTCTACCTCCTTCACAAAATTTCACTCGTAGGCATTTTTCTCCAATATTTTTTTTTTCTTCCAAATATCTCAAAAATTCATGATATTAAATGACGTTGCATTAGGAGTACGAATTTGTTAACAAGAATAGTCGTATTTTGGACTGGGCAAGACAAATTTATTATAAGCTAATAAAATTCCAGCATAACATAGCTCTCCCGGGGTTGTGTCAAATGGGTTGCATTCATTTTCTTTTTTTAAAAATTTTCTTTTTTTTTTTTTCAAAATTATGATTTTTTTTTTTTCTGTCAGTACCCTCATAAAATCTTGATTCCATGATGGAATCTCGAAATATATTTTTTACGTTATGAGATGGAGGAAAAATATGTATTGTATATTATTTTTTGTACTTAAATAACTTTCTGATATTTAATACACGAATAATTTTTATTATGTATACTGGTTAATATATAATAAAAATATATAATTTATTGCGATGAAAAATAAGTTAAATGATTAAAATTTTTTATAAAAATATTATAGAAATTAGTTAAATGAGTCAACATAATATTAGGAAAAAAAACATAATAAATACTTTTTCAAATACTTAAGTCAATATTTTATAAATGATTAAATATTCAAAGAAAAAAATTATGAAATACATAAAACATATGACTTAAAATTTATCTAAGTCTAATTTTTACTATATATTTATTTTTTTAATATACAATTTTTTAGTCTCCAAAAAAAAAATTATCGGGTTTAATCCCTAAAAGGTATTGTATTAATTGTTTTTAAATTTTTATTCGTTCACTTTTATGTTTAAATATGTGGAATAACTCTTTGAACTTGATTGTTTTGATTTTAGTCCTTAAATATGAATAAAACAACAAGGACAAAACTCAGTATAGTCAACATTTTGCAAGAACTATTTAACATGGACAAAAATATAGCGAGACTAAAGTCAAATAAGGACCAAAAGTGAAAATCTTATTTTTTTTAAGGATTAAAATCACACAAGAATAAAACATTGCCATAAATTAAATTTAGAAGCCCAACAAGAAATTATATAAGATCAATACAATAAAAGAACACTTGAAGCACTAGACAATATCACTAAATCACACACACAATAACAATATATAGGATTTTCACAAAAGTAAAACATAAAAGTGTATCATATGACTTATCAACATAGAATCTAATCATATAAAACATCTGAGTTTATGATCTTGATTTGTCATTACAAGATTAAAAAAATGAAATATGTTATGAAAATAAATCTAAATAACCATTTACAAGATTGTGTTGATCATTCTCCTTTAATTTGACTTATTTTGATATTAATTAATAAAATGGTCTGAAGAATATTTTGTGTTATTTAATAAGTAGCAGTAGAAGCTGCTTTTGGAACATACAGAAGATCTAATTTCTTTAAGCAGAAGCTTTAAAATCAATTATTCGGTTTTGGGTGGAAGAAATAGGTGAATTAGTGGAAAATGCGTTGTATAAGGTATGGGTTGGTGGCATTCCTAGTAGGAGCATGTGCTGAGAGAGGATTGGACACTGAAAATCAGACATAATAAGTCACATGAAAACTGAAACACCTGAATCTCAATCTTTGTTCCTTAACCAAATTCTTATGTCACATATCCTGCATGCTTCACTGCCTCTCATAATCCGTCAGCATACACCACTGATACACATTTACTGAAAAAGCCTGAGTCTACGATCATTTTATAATAGGTTCGTTGGATCTGGAACTCATGAAAATAATTAAAAATCTTCATTAGAGTGTTAAGGGTTGTGCATGCATGTGGAACTTGCTGCTAAAGTGGGACCTGAGCACCCATGCACATGGCTCCCACACACAACCAGAATCAGAATCTCTCTATATAATCACTTCACTCCTCCTCTAAACCCTGTGTCGTACACCTCCACCATAACCACGCCAACCATCCATGACTGCTTCAACTCACTTTCCTGTCACTCTCATCTTCCTATTTTTCTCTCACTTTCTTAAAGGTGCCAATCATATCTCTATATACAACTTCTACAATTTCATCACATTCATTTTATTTTATTTCTCTTCTATTGTTTTCTCATCCTTCGTAACACAATTCGCTTCATACAACATTTTTCTTATGAAATTATAATGACTCATGCGTATGCATATAGATTTAAATCACAGTTTTAAATTTCTGTGGGAGTCGCTAAATCAATTACAATTTTCAATGTTAAAAAAAAATCTGACTAATGCAGGCAGGCATAATGATAATGCCACATAATAGTTGGCGGACAAAGAAAACCTTAATGTTAAGAATATTGAAGTTTTTGAACTATTATACTTACAAAATTAAATCGAAGATGGTACAGAAAAAAATTTCATAAAAATTTTAAGAATATGAAATATTGTTAAAATCTACGTGGGGAAATATTAATTTCTTCATAAAAATTATTTTTTCTATAAAATAGATTATTTTATCCATAGAAGTAAATTATTTAAAAAAATAATTTTGATTTATACCTCAATTAATTTTAACTTATAATATTGTATATAAATAATTATGAAAAAAAATAACGCAACTTATATGATCTATTTGTAACTTTTTTTTTTTTAATTTATCCAGGGTCAAATTCTGCGACATTTACAATTGTAAACAAGTGTAGCTACCCGGTTTGGCCAGGGATTTTGTCCGGCGCCGGAACGCCTCAACTCGCCACCACCGGCTTTGCCCTGCAACCCGCCCAGTCCAAAGCATTCGCCGTCCCACCAAATGGTCCGGCCGCCTCTGGGGCCGAACCCTCTGCTCCACGGACTCCACCGGGAAATTCTCCTGCTTCACCGGAGACTGCGGCTCCTCCGCCGTGGAATGCGACGGTGGGGGCGCCGCCCCGCCTGCCACGCTGGCGGAGTTCACCTTGAACGGGGGCGGCGGACTTGATTTCTACGACGTCAGTGTGGTGGACGGCTACAACCTCCCCATGCTGGTTGAGGCACAGGGCAGCGGCGGGAACTGCACCGCGACGGGGTGCGTGGCGGACTTGAACGGAGGGTGTCCAGCGGAGCTGAAGTTGAAGACGGCGGCGAGTGGGGAAGGCGTGGCGTGCAAGAGCGCGTGTGAAGCCTTTGGGGATCCACGGTATTGTTGTAGTGGGCCCTACGCGACCCCTCAGACATGCAAGGCGAGCTCTTACTCGCAGTTGTTCAAGAGCTCGTGCCCACGCGCCTATAGCTTCGCATACGATGATGCCACCAGCACCTTCACTTGTGCCTCTGCGGATTACCGCATCACCTTCTGTCCCTCCTCCACCAAAAGGTATAATAAATTCATTATTTTTTCCCTTATTAAAAATGATTCTTGATTTGAAAATGATTTATTTTTTAAATTAGTGATTAGAAAATGCGAATAAAAGTTTTAAATATTTAATGTAGGACGAAATATATTCGTAACACTAGTAAATATAATTTTTAGTTCTTCCATCATCATGCCTAACTTTTATATGGTTAATGTTTTCTTTAAAAAGACGTATTTTTTTTAATAATCTGGCATAGTCTTATTCAATGATTATAAATTTGATTTCAAGACAGAAAATAAAGACTTTTTTAAGAAAATTGATTAGAAATATAAAGCTACAAGAAGAATGTGGAGTGCTTTATAGGGTTTGTTTGATGGGATATGTGATGTTTGTTTCTTAAGATGGAAGCATGGTATTGAAAGGTGTGTGCATGATAAATAAATTTGAGGGCAAGAGACATTGTGTTGAAATTCTGTTTCTTTGTGTCTTCCTCTCTAAAGAATGAATAACTAAAATAAATATTTTTGTTATGCAGTTCCATCAAATCAGGAAATGGGAAATTCCCAGTGGCAGTAGATTTCTCAGTAGGCCAGGCTTATGGTGACAAGTCACCCAAGCTCATGCTAGTAGCTATTGCCACTGTTTCATTAACAATATGGTGGCAACTCAATTAGAGACTCCCTCTCTCTCTAACTCACATTATGGACAATGGCAACCATAGTTTCCACTAATCATCAATTTCTCAAATTTGCAAGTTTCATACCACAGTGCATGAGGAGAGAAACTTGAGGTTCAGACACACATATATAATCAGCGGCAGGGCCAAGATTGTAACACAGCTTCAACAAATCAACACAACTTTTGTCTTTTTTTGTCACACTCATCACGTTTGGATGATTGGGAGGAATATAGAAATTGCAATCATCACTCCGCCCACAACCAGAATTAGGATTTTAAATCGGATTTTTGTCATAGGGCTATGTTTTGTATAGTTGCTTTCTTTGTTGCCTAGCTAATGCAATTGTATAGTTACGATTAGGGAGTGATTGAAGTAAGAATTGTGGTGCATTGCATCATGCTTTTCATAGTTTCCGACGACAATATTGTCTTCCATCTATTGGCAAAAACGTTCCAACAGCATGAACAGGGCACTCTCCCAATTAAAATATTGACGAGGAGTATCTAAGGTTTAGGGATGAAGTATTTACGAAGGAAAACAGTTACATGTTCTAAAATGTTATGTCCTTTAGGAGGCTAAAATAACACCAAATGTTTTTTTACATTGAGTAATAGCTGATTAGATTTTAATGGTTTTTACGTTGAGCAATAGTTGATCAAACTCAAATGTTTTTTTTATACACTGAGTAATAACCAATATCATTCTAAAATTGACTTGAAGTTTATATAAATAAGTTTGTCGAATAGCTAATATCTCAGAAAACGAATTAAGTTAACTTAATTATTTACTATTCAAGAACGTGTCAATTATTTAAGTCTTACATAATTTTATTTGTACTCTCTCTTTTCCACTTTGCACTTTACTGTTTTTGTTTCTAATTTTCAGAATATATAAAAAAAAGCTAAAAGAGAAAAAATTGCAAAAGGAGCTCCCTTTTTTCCCCTCTGGTCCATACAAGGCAGATAAACTACTTCTCAAAAGTTCCTGTTTGTGGGCTTCAAGCACGTTAATTATGGGCTTAGTGAAAATATTGATTTGTCACAAAAACTCATACAATTAGCCCACAAATTTGCCCCAGCATATCTCCATTTCAACGTTCACGTGGATCAACCCCAAACTCATCTACTTAAATAAATATCACTAATTAATAGTTCCAAAGTTTATCCACAATTTCTTTCTCATTGATCATAAAGACTATAATTAAACCCAAAGTTTTTTTGTACATTACTTTATTACCAACTTTTACCTTTACACGGAGTCACTTGCAGCTGTCCTTAGTTTCTGATGCATGCAACTTATCGCATATTATCAAAACGGAAAATATACGTGTAATTAAACTTATATATATATATATATAATATTATTTTGAGTATTTCAAAAGCAACAAGACACTGATTTAGTTTTCTCACTTTTAAATGGTTTATATACTATAACTCTCTGTATATCTTTAAAAGTGAACAGTAAAAGTGGTAAATATTACCTGCAAAATATTATGAGACTCATTTGGACCTTTTGTGCATGCTGTCTTAGAATATCCAGTAACTTCACATGCTTTTTATTGCATTATTAATGTTTTTTTCTTTTTAATTCTAGAGATGACTCATATTTTTACCTTTTTTATACCGTTCTTCTTTTCTATTCATTCAAGTTTGGAATTGTGGTTAGAGACGATGCGAGGATTTATTTTTCGATTATGGAGAGATGAATGAATTTGACAGTGTAAATCAAATTACTGAAATTCTAAATTTTAACATTTGATTTGAAAAGCTTGAAACGTTAGAGTAAAAACCTCTTTAGAGAAGAATTAATGATATTTAGAATTGTTTGATAAGGTAATAAAAGAAAAAATCCATGCAACTTTTTCCATATCCCGGGTTTTTGCTTTTTTCGCTTTCCATTTCCTTCCTTTGACCCTGCTTTTCATCTTTTACGTTGGTTTCTTTTTTTTATCATTTAATATTATATGCAATAGAAACCTTTTCACATTTGTTCTTCACCGTCGACCCCATGTACATTTGAACATGCATATAAATAAAAGCAAATTGTGTATCCCTAACGCTAGGTTAACGAGGCTAAACAAAAGAATGAATATGAAAAGCATTTTTGGCTTTTGGTATGAAACATGCTGATCTGCTGCTGATGCAAATCTTTATTAAAGAATGAAGAGTGCATGGAAAACCAGAAGAAAAGGGGTGTGACGACGATGACGATAAAATAAAGTTAAAAAAGAAGAAGAAAGAAAGAAATCTTATCCACATCACTACTTTACACGACATGTAAGCGAATCATGGAAGGATGAATACGTCGACACTGTCGTTAAATTCAACTATCGGATGCTACCAAAAGCTGCGAGAAGAGTCTTCTTATATTGAAAATTCCTTTATAAGCTTTAAGAGGTTATCATATTTATTCAACTATATATTTCAGTCAAAATTAAATTATAATTACGTAGTCCTTTCTCATAATATTCCACTTACGTTTCCTCCTTTTCAGACCACTTTTTTGCTACGTGGGTGCATTATGCAGTAAGAATTGGATTGGAACAGTTAACTATAGATATCTCCGACCTTTGCGAGCCACATACTAAAAACAAGAAGATGGATTAGGTTTAATATAGAGAGTGGTTTGTGTTGTGTGATTGCGGCTGTAATTTAAGATAGTTTGGTGACAGAAATGAGAGAATGAGTAAGAGGTTACTTATGTCTCAATCGTTATCCACTCATATTTCAATTTAACCACGTCATTTTTGGCGTTTTCCACACATCAAACACTGACTTTCACATGTCTATAGACCACTTTCTGAGACAAATTGCAGGTAAGATTTGGTGTCAGTGACCTCAAAAAGGTTCAAGAAAGGAAGTTTCAAAAATATGTCAATAAAAATATTATGTAATATTTTCGCATGCTCATTTAAATAATTAAATATGTTAGTTTTGTACCATATTTAGAACTTCTTTTACGCAAATGTCTCGTTTAAGATACCATTTTATCGGAACATGTCTATTGGACATGACAAATTTTCTTAGAAATAATCTTTGTATGTCTTGTACTACACATTTACTTAAAATTAAAAATTATTTTATTGACAAAAATAAAAATTTCTTTAATTTTCTATCATTGAAGTAAATTTATAGAGTGGTTTACATATGATGTAGCATTGTAGGAGATGTTTTCTATTTTCGTTAATAAATTAATATTTTTATGGCCCTTAGTCTTGGGCTAAGTTAATTTTTATAATTAATTATTCGTAGTTAATGAAATAAATTAAGATTTTTGGAAAACAAGTAACAAGATAACAACAATTTAGGAACATACTTATTTAATAACTGGACTTTTGGTCCATTGGATTTTGATTAGTAAATTAATTTTGTTATCGACAATAATTATATCCTTAGTAAATCCTTATAGTATTAAAATCTGCAAAATAACTATCTACATAATTAATTACTATTAAAATTAATTTAAGATTGAATATAATTAATTTATTGGATATGATTGATAAATTATTATTTTAATTGATGAAATGATTAAAAGTATCTATTATTTTAAAATTAAAATTAAAATAACAAAATAAATTATTATTATTATTATTAATATTTTATAAATTTATTTTAATTATTATTATTATTATTAATATTTTATAAATTTATTTTAATTATTATTATTATTATTATTAATATTTTATAAATTTATTTTAATTATTATTATTATTATTATTATTAATATTTTATAAATTTATTTTAATTATTATTTTTATTTTTATCATTTTACAATTTTATTATTTGTATTATTGTAGTTATTATTTTAATTATTATTTATAATTATTTATATTTATTTTATTATAATATAAATATATATTAATAAATTATTAAGTTAATTATATTAAAAAGTATGATAAATGGTTCCTTGCCCTCGCAAATTTTCTCTTTCAGAAAAGAAAAAAATACTATAGATGTTTGAGATTTGTTTTTTATTTACTTTTTATTTTTCGAATTTCAGACTTTCCTGTGCATCCTGTGCATTTTCCCGATGTGAAGCTTTCCGCCAAAACAAACACACCCTTAGTCTCTAAACAATATATTTTTGAGACAAAATATTTAATTTTTTATTTTTAAGAGATTATTTGTTTGGTTTGGGAAACTAAGACCGAATTTACTTAAAATAAGGAATAAAAACATAACTAAATCTTTTGTTAATTAACGTATCGTCATTTTTTTGATATGTTATAAGTATACACCCTAAAATTTTATTGATTCAGGGAAATTAAATTTTAGATTTCAATTGATAAATAATTCACTACGCCACCTAATTTCAAATGCTAGCATGAGGAGGGGAGAAAAGGTGAAATTTGATCCTACATCTCTACAGTCATTTACGACTTTTGATTAAAATTTATATAAATGATTTAATTAATGCTCACAATTTACTTTCAATTTATAGGTTTTAAAAAAGAAAATAATTTTTTTTGGTAGTTTGTCTTTTAATATTTTTATTCAACAAAAGGAAAAATGTTAACAAGATGATAGTATTTTTTTTTTCCAAATATTATCATATATAGAATTATAAAAGATCAATTAATTTAATTTTGGTAAAATATGTGTTTAGTACAAAAAATATTGAAATGTTTTCTTTCTTTATTATAATAAAAAATAACATTCTTATTTTCAATTCCATTTTCTTAAATTCTCTTAGATATGCACTTAGAGGTATCTTATGAAAATCTAAGTGTCTTTATTCTTATATAAAAGCTAATGTTAATAATTATTATACATTTATTTGAGTCCCACACACCATGACCATGTTAATAATTTTATTCCACATAATTTCCTAATAAGAGAAACTAATTTTATCTTCCACCTTCCTAAATTCTTTGTTATTTTATTTATGATAGGTTTTCAAATTGTTTCATTCCTTTTATTAGCTCCAATAGATAGGTAAAAAGAAAAAAGATAATATTTCACAATTAAATTTATCTGTCATGTAGTTTCAT
>Ga0099825_1004069_pt1 | contig 19295 bp, 5 predicted proteins | sample SiratroredBW_FD_76838 | JGI IMG/M metagenome (GOLD analysis project Ga0099825, IMG submission 76838) | Root nodule microbial communities of legume samples collected from California, USA - Siratro red BW | ecosystem: Host-associated > Plants > Roots > Nodule | place: USA: California | collected... | reverse complement strand
ACAAATATATATATATATGTATATATATATATATATATATATATATATATATATATATATATATAATAATTTTTTTTTTTTTTTTATAATATATATATATATATATATATATATTTTTTTTTTATTAAATTTATATATTTTTTTTTATATATATATATATATATATATATATATATATATATATATATATATATATATATATATTTGTTTTATATCTTAATCTTATTAAAAAAATAAAAAAATAATTATCTCTTAAAATATAATTAAATTAATAATTAGAATGTGATAAAGTGTTACATGAATTAGGTATTGATTAAAATAAATAAGTATTTTATAAAATGTGTTTGTTAATTTTCTCACTTATTTAAACTTGTAGATCGAAATCCCCCGTTTCCTTTTTTATTATTAAAACAACATCTTTTGTAATCTATTTCTTATTTATTTTTATTTGTTTTTCTCTTTTTACTCTACTCTTTATTTCACATCTAATGCTAAGATACTACCAAAAAGAAAAATCCAATGCAAAAGATAGCATTATTAAAATAAGAAAGACGTGAAATTGTATAATCAATTATTATAATACTGTTTAGCGTTTGAAAGCAAGAGGAAGGAGTGTGAAATGAGATGCTTTGTGATAAAATGTGGACTCTTGTGAACGTTTCTTTCTCAAAAGTTAAGAAAATATCATTTTTATTAATTTCGTATTGTACGGAATTATTTCAATTTATTTTCATTTACATTGTATATTTAGTTTGACTCTTAGGTCATAGTTATAGCAGTACCCACTATAATTATAAAACCATAAAGTTAAGAACTAAATTAAAAGTAACCATAATAAATGAATAAAAAATAAATCTAAATTCCTTAATAACTTTCAGCTCATTTTTCCTTTATTGAGGTGAGAGCAACAATGATATTTTCTATTACACGGATCCAAAATATCTATTTATTGTGATGATCACAAATCTTTGCGTGAAAAATATGATTAACGGTTTTTAATAAACAAATCATCTCAATCTTGTTTTGTATTTAAAAATTAACTTAAACATATTTTTAACTTTACAAAACCAAGTGAGTTTTCTTGTTTTTTTTATTTTTTTAATTTTAAAAAATTGGAATCACTATTTCTAGTTTCTGTAAAATAAATTAATTTTAGTTTTATTTCTATACACATTCTTTGTTCTCTACCATTTCAAATTGTAAATCTTGCACCAATAATGACACAAATAAAATGATATTTATTTTAAATTATCAATAACTTTTATGAAAAAAATTAGCAAAAGATAAAAACAAAAATAAGGTAAATATTTTCTCACAAAAAATAAAACAAAAAAGCTCATTTATTGTTAGGTACTAGTGTGAGTCTAAGTTTCATACTGGGTAAGAATGAGAAAGTTGAGCAACATATAAGAAACAAGATCCGCAAACCTAATGCCTTAAGGTTTTGAATTGAAGGTGGTGTCATTCCCTTATATGTTGGCTCTTGTTTTCATTCTTGTGAGATCTCTCTAGGTTTTCCCATTCGAATTCTCTCAACAAGTGGTATTAGAACTGTTGGTTTGCGGCTTGGGCGAGTACAGTTTGACCCTGTATCGAAAGTCTTCCTGATGGTGATTTCAGGCAAACATGTCCCGCGTAAGTTTGTGAACGACAGTACAAGTGAGGGCTCGAGGAAGAATGTATCAGGAAGAGTGACTCTCACTTAAGGGAAAAATTGTTAAGTATTTAAATATGAGTCTAAGTTCTATATTAAATAAAAATGAAAAAGTTAAGCAATATATAAAAAACAAAATTCACAAAACCTAATTTCTTAAAATTTTAGATTAAAAATAACATTGTCTTAAAATTTTGAGTTAAAAATAAGATCATCCTCTTAAATGTTTGGCGTTATTGTTGTAAAATCTCCCGATTTCTCCATCGCATTCTCCCCATGTTTATCTAATAAAATACATTTAAACTTACAGAACTCAAATTCAGTTGTATTTGGAAAAATTGAAAGAAAAAAAAAAAGTTGAGATGCAAAATAGGACCATAAATAAAAAGCTTTTAGGGTAGGTACCTAAAAATAGTATATGACAGGAGCTTGGTCCTTAGGGTACCATAATAATAGCATTGGCAAATGGGGAAAAGGTTAGTGTGTTAGTGCTATTCCCCATTCCATCCATAATAGCGACAAACACCACCACTTGCATTTTTCTTAGTCGGTGTCCATGCGCATTTTTCACGTTGCAATATTTCTTATTATTATTACCACCTGTCACTTTTTTCCACTAACTTCACTCCCTCCACACACTTTTCATCTTTATCCCTGTCGCTTTCTGAGTTCAATAGTCAAAAGTATACACATTAAAATAATAATAATAATAAATAATAGTGGTTTATATATTTACTTTGATAGAAAAAGCAAAGAATGCAATATTATTAACCCGTGAGTCATGATGAATTATGATGATAATCTCAAAATAAATTAAGAAAATAGAAAGCAAGACCAAATAATCAAGATTAAGCAGAGGAAATGTAGAAACGACTATGTAATCATCAAAATCATGCATTCAGTGACTTTAAACTTTCTTAAGCTAACCAATCTGAGTAATGAAATTATAAAATTTAACTCTGGTTTGGTCCACAGAGGAGGACCTATTTGACTAAATAATATGATAATAATACATACATACAAATATATATAATATTATATGATAAATTCGTATGAAGGCCACAGCAGTGTTGGAAAGGCCTACAATGATGTAGTTAGGAGCTTTTGGTTGACCAGAGCCTGTATATCCTAAGTTCGTGATGAGCTAAACATCTACAAGTTAAGGTCAAACTGTTTAGAATACTGATCTTCAGGATCACCCCCTGAACTGCTTCCCTCTGGTTTTTGGTTGTTCATTTGGTAAGGCCCTCTTGCATTAACCCTGCAAAATTTCAAGATTCAATAATTATTATCAACATTCAAAGCTGCCCAAATGAATAAAAGGGTGTAATTTTCAAGGCTAATTTTCACCAAGAAACTAACTAATCACCTTAATGAAGTCTACCTCTCATCCAAAAAAAGTTATTTTTTTTCATACATATATGGTTTAGTATGTATGAGACCTTATTTAAGAGATACAAGTTCAATCCACCCAGAATAAAGTTTTATTGAAAGGAAAAAACTTTGAAATGAAAACTTTATAGTTTCACTTCTTTGACCAATATCCCCCTCCAATAGCCACAGATCAGCATTTTCTGTGATTAAAAGTAGCAAAAATAAACGGCTCAATTACCTTTCTTTTCGTTTCTCGAGAAATTTTAGAAGTGAAGCTCTTCTTGGATACCTCATATCTGTTTTGACAAAAGAGGTTGTAACTAGAATCAGTGGACGATCTTGCACGATCTTGCACATGCGTGAGTAATGTTTTCCTATGTAATTTGCTTTGTTCACATGACATTAAAATAGTGTATTTAAATACCTGAACCAACCCCTTGGTTTCCGGGCTTAGAGGTTTCTGAGGTGTTTGTTTGTGGCACTTTGGCCTCAGCCAATTCTTTGACCGGAGCACTAGGGGGGGTTTCTTCGGCGGCGGAAGCGTCCGACGCCAGCTTGGTGGCCAACTCCATGACCTCTGTGGCCTTCTCCGGAGGAAAAGCATCAAATACCAACATTTTTCCAGCATAGAATATTGTCATTTGAGGAGATTCAGGAACCGATGATCTACAGTAACAGAACCATAGTGGAAACATTATCAATACATGAACCTCATCAATTTGGGAGATGTGATGAAGTAAAAATGATGTAACATACACACACATGCCCTTAAACTAATCAGATCTAGGTACAAATGAGGATAAAGGGTTCAATTTTCAACTGCATGAGGTCTAGTCATAATATAATGGTCCTAAAACTTCAAGCTGGTTTTTCATGAAAAGAAAATATTCTGTATAGATGATTTAGATCCTCACAAATGTTGGTTCAATTTTTCTTGCATACCCTTCAAGATATAAAAGGTATCACCATTCCAAGCACATGCCTCCTATGAATTCCTATGTGAATATTTGGTGGAAGTATGGGTATATGGGGAATTTCACATGGTTTTCAGGCTCTTAGGTCATTTTGGTTTTTGAACATCCCCTAAGCTATTCCCCAGAAAATAGAAAACCAACTTTTTTTTACCCCCGAGTTTTTATGCTTAGAATTTAGAAAAAATAAGAATAAAAGAAAAAAATTGCAACACACACCTAAGATTAGACTTCTTAATGCAGGGGTTTTCCACAAGCTGGGGAAGAAAATCCATGGCAGAAGCGCTTAGTTTCAAAGCCGCATCTGAGTTTTGCAGGCTGCCAAACAAATCCTTCTTACTCGCTGGAATTTCCAAATACAAACAAACAGCACCCCCATCAGAAATTCTCATCACAAGCAATTTCACACACTTTCTACATATTTCTACGCAATTAAGCTAAATATTTTCCGATACCAAACAATCAATTGCGACACACAACCTACCCAGAACAAAAATCGGATGGGAAACAAACACATCACGTGATGAAAACTTAGTGACCAAGGCTAATAGCAATAGTAACAAAACAAGATTCCATGAGGAACCAAGATTATACCTTTAGGTTCCATTTTCCCACCCATTCCAAGGGGGGAGTCCCCAGAAGCTCGTTTCTCCTTCAAGAACTGGCTCAAGAGACTGCAAGTCTGAGAAAAGGAGGATTTTTCCGGTGCCTTGCCGGCCCTCCGGCCTTCCGACACGGTGTTGGGGAAACTTGACATTTTGAAGAGATGCCCAGCAAGAATTTTTCACAGGAAAACCTGTGAAAGTGGATGAATGTTTGTAAAAATGATCTCTTTGGTGGTGGGTGATTCTTGTTCAGTTCATAGTTCAAAGGACGAGGTTTGAGAGGTGGAATATGGACGGGGTTGGCAGTTTTCCAAGCATGTTCCTTGAATCTGCTATGGTCTGAGAAAGAGGGGTGAGACCATGTGGTCTTTATCTTCCTAATTATTATTTTTAATTGAACATTCATATGTATAATAATAATATTAATAATACTCATGATAATTTATTATTTTTTATTTGAAGCACGTGTTTTTTGTGGAGGGAAAATACGGATTTGTTCAGACTGTTTAACTCTCGCTTGGCTTTACACTAACTGGTTGTGAAAAGTCTATCGTAACCTGAGAGGGAGAGAGAGAGAGAAAAATATTCCAAAGCTTGTGTTACACTTTCCCATTTCATTTCTTTATCTTCTAGCTCTTTTAAGACTTTTTTTTTTTTTTTACTTCATATAATTAATACAATTAGTGATTAATTTTTTACTAATTTTGTTAAAAGTATTTATCCATTGACCGATCATTCTTAGTATAATTTTTATACTAAGTGACTTCCATCCATCTTATTTAATTATCTTATTAAAATTAAAAAATGAATATTTTTTAAAAGCTTGAAATTTCTTGAATATTAATATTTTTTCAAAGATTATCCAGTAAATTATATTAATGAATTATATTTTTTTATTCAGTTCAATTTAAATTATTTTTTTGAAAAAATAGATAACCTATGCAACCAAAATCTCTCCCATCTAATAACAAAATTAATCAATCCCAGTAATTAATTACTGAAATCAAAGAAATAATATATTCAAATATAATTTTGTGAAAAAAATTAATGTCAGGGACATTTTATTACTTAGACCTTAAACTAAACTTCTAATTTGAACCTTGTGATAAGAATCACGGTAGTATATTTTCTATAAATGAATATTTGATCATTAAATGTCTAAATTCATGACAATTTATTCATAAAAAATGACGAAATTTTTAATTCAATATCTGAATATATAAATTATGTTATAGTTATATCTTATTTTACAACTTATCAGAAATTAATTATTGAACTTGACATCTTAATCTCAATTTAGTTCTCAAATAATACAAGTTAATGTTAAATTAATGTTTGAAAGTTATGGTTTGATAATAAAATGGTCTTATAAAATTTATCATCGTAATAATTATTATAGTATTTACAACTTCAGATATTTAATTATAATTTGTATTTCCAAAACTAAATAAGGTTAACCCATCCAAAGACTTAAAAAGATAATTTCCTCTCTAGTTTTTTTACAGAACTCGGATGCATTACTTAAAAATTCGATAAAAGTTATATTCAAACAAACGATATTATTAGTTTTGATTTATTTTTAACACAATTATGTAACTTAGATGAGTGAACTTTTAGTAATTTCCTTGATAAAACTTGTTTTCAAAACAAATATGGATTATCTAAAGTGAAACTGTAATTTAAAACAAGATAACTCAGAAACATTACAAAATATTGTAGCGATCTTTTATCCTTTAAGTTATTTCCTTTTTTTCCTCCTTAACTCTCTACACTGACTTATTTTCCCTTCTCTCAATTTATCCTTTTAAGTTAAATAAATTGAAAATTGTGTTTTTAATTGTTATATGTATTTTTGTTAGACATGATTTTAGTATGGCACTTTTAAATCAATGATTTTGAACTTTTAACGTTTAAAAAACATGTGAAAATAATTTGTTTTCATCTTTAAAAACGAAAACGCATTTTTAAAAAAATATAACTGTGAAACAATTTTGAACTTACTTAAACAAAATTATTATGAAATTTAATTTTGATGTCAATTTTGACGTTAAAAAAAATCAAGAAAAACTTAATTAACGTATAATATGTTGGAACTTTGGTGTATATGTATACTGAGTTTAACAGTCACTTTTGTATGAAAACATTAGAGTGACAATCAATTGAAAAATTATTGTTAGTATAACTTTGAAAAATATTATTTTAAAATTCAATAAAATTGTCTAACACTGTTATCTGTAAGTGTATGATCAAACCTAGAGTTTTAAGTGATTTAATTTAAATTATTACTTTGATCGATTAAAATGTTATTCCTTGTTTTTTAACAAATTAAAAAATATTAATTAATTAAAATACATATTAATCCATTAAATTGTAATTTTTCAAAACACATTCAAAGATTTATAACTTAGTTGAAATTTAGACCGAGATAAAAAAAAAAAAAACTTATAACATTATTAAAATCATAAATTATAACATAAATTCAAGATCAAACAAAGATCAACATTTTTAACATTTGTAACATATCAACATAGTATATTATTATTAAAAATATCAAATATTAAAGATTTAAAACATCAAATCTTTAAATACTAAGTTTTTATATCAACAACCTCTAATTTAATAATGATAACCACTCCACTAAATGATAACCATTTCCACTTCCTATACTGTACATTTAGTTTGATGTAATTTCCAAAAAAATAAATGCATATTCTTTCTCCCATTTATCACAATCAAGTAGAGTAAAAACCCTAGATAAGAGAAGAAGATAAGACAATTTACAATGATTTCATATTAAGTATATTATAAATTAATAACAACAAATATTTAACATACTCAAACACATCATAAGTATCAACAAGCCATCAACAACATATTTAAGATAAACTGACACATCAAACACAACATAAAAGCATGTTAGTATCACTTACACTAATAAAGTAACATAAACTTAATTTTGTATTTTTAACTATTTTAAATATAAAATTATCACAACTGGTTAAATTTGTATGAACTAATATACTTAAGTTATAGTCTAAATTAACAAGAATTCACATTAAGTAAACACATAATTTTTTTAGAAAAATTGTACTTAGAATTTTTAATTTTTGTTACTTGTACGATTTAGTATATTTGTCAATGAGTTAACAAATAATTAAATCATCAATCAACTTAATTTGAGTATCTCATCTGGAAAGTATTTTAATTTTTCATGTTTTGGTAATTCAATAGTGACATTTTTCTAAAGAATAATTTGGTGAAAGAGATAAACTTATATGGTTTTTGTTAACCGGAATTTTATATTTTTTTAAGACCATTGAAATAAAATAAAAAAACCTACATATTAATACAAACTTAAGTAAATATTTGATAGTTACAAAATTCGAAAAAAAATGTCACGTGTTAATGAAAATATTAGGTGTTCATCAACAATCATGATTTTAATGATTGAATTGTTGTGTGATAAATTCGTATATTAAACCTTCTCTAAACACATATCTCTCACTTTTTACTTCTAAATTTTGTTACCAATATTAAGTTGACATTTATAATAAAGTAATATTTCATATTGTTTTCGGCCATTGAAAGGAAGAGACAGTGACGTTATATAAAATATCAATGAGACAATTGCACATATTTTATCTCCAAGCATATAGATGACTTATATACGAAGTATTTTGTATAGCAATAATAACTAATAAAATAATCAATACAAGGGAACATAAATTATGCTGCAGAATAACAAAAGTGAGAAGTGTTTCGTACAACATAATATTAACTTTCAACGGAAAAGGAAAACAAAACAATGAAAGAAAAAAGGTTTATGGAAGGATATAGATGACGAATAAAGGAAAGTCAAAGTACTAAATTATAGTAAATGATATTTAATTGAATTTTGTAATGAGTAAGCTTTATAGGACAGTTGATTTGAAGGGAAAAAATACTTATTGAGAAGTGATGTCATTAGTTAGAAAAGAAAGTGATATTTTGAAAGAAAATTAAAATCTTAAAAGAATGACACATGAGAAACCTACCCTCTCCTCTCTCTATATATTATTTATAATATTATCAAAGTCAACCATTGTTAGGTTTAATTTGAAGCCTACAATATCAAAAATTTTTTCTTCTAAATGTTTACATATAAATTGTTTGTAATTTCCATGTGGGAATCACTTGTGTAATTTAAATTTTATTTTGGTTTTTGTATATTACATTATTTTTTAACACATTCCCTTTACTGTTTTCTAAAATGTATATAATATGAGAAAAAAAAAAAAGGTTCACCAGTGGTTAGAGATAATGAAAAAAAAAACATGGAACAGGGATGAAATGAGAGTGGGAGAACTCGTACTTGTTCACATGTGACCTCTTTTACGGTGTACCAAACTCTTAAGATAGTTACCAATAAAGATTATATTTATTTAGGTAGAAGTTGGAAACGTGTTTTTCGTTTTTTTGGAATTATACATTCTCAAATTTTAAAATGTAAAACGGAGAAAATAATATATTTTCGAGTATTATGTTGACTCTGACAAGTTATCAAAATCAAATTTCAAAGTGTAATGAAAGAATTACAAATTGATTAAAAAATTTATCAGAATTAATTTTTTAATCTTTTTTCTTAACTAAATGATTTAATTTGAATTTCAAATTAAATATAAAAAACCATATGGTGGGGGGTATGATATGATCGTATTTCGTTTACCATTATTAAACATAATAATAAATTTATATTATAAAACACTCTTGATTTGGAACATAATTTCTGAAGTTTTATGTTATTTACAATATATTATTTTAGTCTTTATACGTAGGTTACAGCTCATCTTGAATTGACTTTCATTTATGAGATATTTAGTTCAAAGAAGTGTTTCACTTTTAACTATTAAACATTTTTTTACATGCGAAAAGAACAATAGAAAATCTTTACGATTATATGCTTTTGTGGATTAAAAGGCTTTCAGAAAAAGTTCAGACAGTTTTAAATTACTGTCCGTATTAATCTTTATCTATTTTCCTTTTAAGTATGTTGATTTGTTTATCCAAATTGTCTAGGTCAATTTTTTGCAGGAGGTTTTGTTTGGTATACAAGGAAAAAAATTCCAAAGTATCATATTAAAATCAAATTGGTCTTTACTATTTTATTTATTTCTTAAAGAAAAATGTTACTCATATATAAGTTGTTACCATCTACACTAGTTTGGTCCCGACAGGTAAACATGGTGATATGATGTTAAGCAAACTAATAAGCAAGAGTTTTGATTGTTTTCTTGTAGCATAGTACTGGTTGAGTGGAAATAATTAAAAAATAAATAAATAGAATATAAATAGTTTGATAAAAGAGAAATATCAATAAGAATGTATTTGTTTAATTGTACTCTTACAAGTGTGGAGTAGGTCTTTTTGTTATTATTCTCATAATTTTTGGGTAGTATTTTTGGAAAGTGTATGTGTAAAAATATTACAATCTTAAGTTATTGAGTGTTATTGAAAATTTTTCTTCCATGTCTTAATATCAACTTATTTATAGAATTGAAATGTAATTTATTTTTGAGTTATCAAAACTGGTAGGGAGAGAAAACAATGTTCTCTAAATTTTAAAAATATTATACTTTTAAATATTAAAACAGTTAATATTTCATTGAGAACATTATATTTTGTTAAACTATTATATCTGAATATTGTTATAGTGTGATGAGAGGTGAATTAAAATTTATTATTATTTGTTTTTACGTTCGAATACAGGGTTTTGAATAAATTTGATATGTGAGTATATATTATTCATTATGTATATGATGAAATTTAGAATTTTAAATGTATGATGTAGAATATTTATGATGAAGGATCAAATATTATTTGAGTTGGAATATATGTGAATAATATATTTTAAATATGTTGTGATGTATATAAATTGATGTTATAAATATGAGATGATATGTGAATTGTTATTTTGAAATTGTGTATTAAGTAGCGAAATCTATAATAGAGACACTTCAACTACACTAAGTGTGTTTAAATCACGTAGGTTAAAATCTTGGTTTACTATAAATCTAAAATGTTATGGATTTTGGATATCTTAAACTTACCTTAAACTCAGGAAGCTTAAATATGTTTAAAGGTAAATGTGTCAGTTTATAATAGGATTTGCTTAATACAAGCCATTTGAAAGATTTTAGTAGATATTTCTTACACAAGAAACATGACAAAAAAAGAACAAATAAAAAAGAAATTTCAATGAATGCTAACAAAGGAAAACTCAAAGCTACAGTGGAAGATATTGGATTATTTGCATATGAGTAATTTCTTAATCTTTAGATTAACATGAGAGAAGTTAAAACCTTGTGTTTTGAACTTTAGACATGTTAGAAATATCTTTTTGAGCTTCCAAACTACCACATAAAAGAGTTTATAAACTACCACATATAATTAGTAGTTTGACCCTTCCACTATTTTAAGAGTCTTCTTATATTAATTGAAGCTCTATCAGGCACCACTAATGTAACTTCTCCTAAAGTTATTATTTTTTCAATTATAATAATTACATCTCCTTATATTTAATGAACTACTCATATACACTATCTAATTTAAAGAGATTATCATGTGTTGATGATATTTAGTAGAATTAACTATAGATTAACAAAATGAACTCATTTTTTTTTTATCTTTTTTACACCTTGAATAAACTCAACCTTTATCAAATGAGTCTATTCCATTTATAAACTCACTTTTGAATATTTAATAAAAATTTATTTATGAGTTCATATTTAAGAGTTTCAAAAATTATCTTGTCTTGCTTTAGTTTCTATATGATTTTTTTGTGATAGAATTTTCATACACTTATCTTTTGTTTATTCATTAAAGGTGATTTGTAGCTTAAAATATCTCTAATTTATTAAAATTTTACAACTTTCTAGGATTTACATCATGGGAAAAATATATAAAATTAAAAGTATACTAATTGTGAATATATATTAATGTGAAACAAAATACTAACTTATTTTTTATTGTGATATTTATGGTGTGATGATTGAATTCTTACACCATGATAGATGTGATGGGTTTTACAAAAATGAGCTCATGAGAACAATAATTTATACTTTATAAATGTTGTTTAACTTATAAGTACTTAAATTAATTTAAAACTAAGTTAAATTGTTATTTTCTTTCAGTAATGTCTTAGTACATGTCATTTCAAAATCGAAAAATCATATAATAAATTAGTTTTTTTTGGGGGTTCGTTTATTTAATCATTGATTTTCACACAGTCTATTATTTTTGGACAGAAAATATACGAAAACTTAAAAGTAGGGTAGACATGTAATTAACAAAAAGTTATCTCTTTTTATTTAAACTAAAAACGTAAATTAAAGAATATAATACTTAGGGAGCTGCGGGTAGGATGTAATTATCTGACAACGACATTATTTTAAATCTATTTTATTTTTGTTTGCATTTGTCCATCATAAATTAAATATGTCACGTGTAAGACGAGTTTAAATTGAATAGTTGCCGGAATCGTTTATGCAATTTAAAGCCAGGTCTACAACTGTACACACAAATAAAACCATAAAAGGTTTTAAATTATCAACACAAATCCATCTTCTGTAAACATTTATTTTTACTAGTATTTTTCATGAAAAATAATTCCATGTATTATATTACTGGGTCATAATTTTGATTTCGGGAAAAAAATATAGAAAATAAATTGGAAAAGAAGGATAAAAAAATTATGCAATAAAAATATTTTAAAAATTATGCCATATAAAAAATAAAATACGGGGAGCATTTTATAAAATGAATTTATCTCTTTTCCCCAGACATAGCATAGAGCTTTGCAAGTAAATGTAAAGTTTGACTATGTATGTTAGGTAACAACGTGAGGAGAGAGGTATTGCGTGCCGACAACAAGAAGCGCGTTTGTGGGGTCCACGTCAGCGGCTGAATCACGTTTCCTCGATACTCGTGTCGTGACTCCTTCACAAACAAGCACGTGATAAGCAAGGCTCCAAATATTCCTTTCTTTTTACGCCTTTTTCAGTATCTCCACAACTGTGCCTTTCTACTTTATTTACCTATATTCTACGTGTTTATTTTTTTTTCTTTTACAACAATCATTTTATTTTCTATGTTTTTAGTAAATTAATGAATATTTTTCCAATAAATAAACTCTATACGACGTCATCAAGATTTGAATCACGAACCAGTTTATTCGGATGTTCAAGACCCTCACTTATATACCAATCAATGTTGATTAAAATAACGTGTTTTAATTAATGGCAATATTTTAAATTTATAATTATCTGATTAATCTTGATAACAGTAAATGTAAAAATCGCTAAAATTATTACCATCTCTACCCTAAATTATCTGCAATTTTATTATTGTTTGTAACTTGTCCCAAAATAATTAGTGTTTTCAATTTATAATTATAATTAGTTTTTTTCTAGTGTGTTCTTATGTGAATCGTGTCAATAATAAATGAATGAAATATGTATAATGCATTTATTGAGGGACTAAGACTAGTTTAGTAAAGGTATATAAAATATACACTTATTATTATTAATTTATATGTAAAACAATATAATTTGGAACTAAGTATTTCTAACCATTTAAAGTGGTGCAGTTAATTTAATGTGTTGCATTCATTTCAGTCTCTAGTAAATATTTGATACTAACTAATTTACATCAAATGGGAGGGACGTTAAATAAAGCTGTATCTGAGAATAATAAATTAAATTTGTAAAAAATGTAAAATGCGATTTTTTTTAAAAGCTAAAACATGAAAAAAATGGAAAATAAAGGAGTACCTTCTAGAAAAAAAATAAAAAAATATTAATTATTTGCTAAATATTTTTCGTAGAATATGTTAGTGATGTATCCGTTTTCTGATTTTCCTCTGAAAGATTACCAGTTTTAGCAATTTAGCGAACGTCTATTGCAACGTTTCTGCGGGTCCTCTTTGTTCCGCTATCAAGCCTCGGTTGCATGAGCTGTAAAATAGAGTTTAATAAAAATGTATTAAACGTGGACATTTTATCATTATAAACTTATAAACAAAATTTAAAGTTTTTTTTGAAGAAATTGGTAAATTTATTATATATAATATATTTAATTTGGTGACCTGCTTCTTTTATATTAGTCTTTTAAAGTTATTTCATTTAAATTATTTAATTTTTCAATGTAATTTTGACTGAATTATCTATTATATTTTTTGTAATTTTATTTTAATCTATATTTACGTGACATTATATTTTCTTTATATCATTATAACTGTTTTTTATTTTTATATAATTATATTAAGAGCATGATTGAAAATACATATTACCTTAAAAATAAAAAAATAACAGATAAATATAATTTTATAAAAAAATAATAATTAAAAGAAACCGATGAGATATTATTACTTGTTTATGTATTAAGTTTTTAGAATAAATAGTATATGGATAAAAGACATAATAATGTAAACGATAGCATTATTCTTAGTGGACCCAACAACGGGCCATCACATATTGTGATAAGAAAAAAAAAAAAAAAACACGGGGGATCCGTGTTCTTTATCTCTCTCCTCTTATTTAAGTTTTTGGGAAATACGTAAGAATGTTAATTTTTACAAAATATAAAATTAAACATTTTTCATGTCTTGATTTTTTTTTTCAATTTTATAGTTAAGAGACATTTTTGTAAACAAATTTTGAATATTATTTATAAATGTGATCGTTTTTAAGAGATCTTATAAAATTATTTTGTAAAATAACATTTGTGTCAACTTATAAATTATAAAATAATATTATTTTTAATTAATACGAGATCTTTAACAAATATTTTTAATGAAATTATATATTTATGAATAGTCCAATAACAACCCGATGACAACAAGTGATATAATATGTCAATCAAATTTTATTAGATTAAACTTTGATATTATCTTAAAAAATATATTTTAAATGTAAATCAATCTTACAAAATCTAATTATAAGGTGAGATTTTTCACCCACTATATGAATAAATTTTTTCTTTATTAGATATGAAATATTATGATTATAATTAGGTCCATTAACTTCTTAAAAAAATTTCACCTATAAAGTGTTATAGTTTGAATTATAAATAAAAATTCTGACCAATTTTATATATTAAAATATTTGCATTAAGCATATCTCTTAAACTTTTCAATTACACAAAAAATCAACATAGAACACATTATTTTTTTTTTGCATATTTTGCATAATTGTAATAGATTAGTATTATAAATACTTGTAGAAAAATTATGTGATTACTTAATTTTAGTAAATTTTAACATCGAAATGAAACTATTTTTTGCTATTTTACAATGTACATTGTATATAATCTAAATTTTTATGAAAGGATTAAACATATTTAATTAAATTGTCTTTTTACAAAAGAAAAAGTTATTCGAAGATATTATTCAAATATCAAATATGAAATCCATCTTCTAATATCTTTGAAGAGTTCAACCATAAACAACTATGTTAGTCAATCTTAAGAGTCCAAGATTTTGACTTTTTGGAAAATAAGTTTCGTTCTTGCAAGAAAGATTTATCATTTGAATAACCACCCACTGCTATTGAATGTTTCTAACAATAAACAACCTAAGATATTCTTTTGGACTTTCTTTTTATATTAATTAGAAGAAATATAAACACAGAGATGATGGCAAAAAATAATGTTTCGACGAAAGTTCATTATAGATATTAAAAAACAAACACTAACCTTAGGGAATATCTGTAAATAATTGATATGAATATTTATTTCCTGAACATATAAATATTATAGTATCTAATTTGCGGATAGTTATTATATGTTGTTTTTAGTGATTTGTATTTGGATATTTAAAATAAACTTAGTAATCAAAAGAAAGTTATTAATAAAAACCAATAGCAATTGAAATAATAATTTAAAATTTGATTTTTGTAAATTTTAATTGTAATTTAAATTTATGATTTTTTTTAAATTTATAATTAATCAATTTAAATTTATCTTTTATATAAAAACTAAATTTATTCGTATTAATATTATATACTTTTATTTAAATTATACTTTAAAATTAAAATTTTATTTAAGTTTATCATTTAAAGAATTATTTTTAAATAATCTTATTTCAAGTTTTAAAAGAATAGAAAACGAACAAATTTCTGCACCTATCCATAACATCGTATATATATATATATATATATATATATATATAAAACAAAACTGGTGGATAGTATTCATGTATATAATCGCGATTAATTTAAATTTTATCAATCGTGCTTAGTTTATTTTTAAAGTCATATTATTGAAAATTGATTCAAGGTAAATGATGTTTTCTTCCCGCGATAAAGTTTTTCCCATTGCACAGGTCAAACTATGCTTCTGTTTTTGTTTTTGGTTCTATGATTATTGTCTGTCTGATTAATTTGTACACATAAGTATGATTAAACACAAATTTTTCGTAATACAAATTGTTTTCACATGTGAAAACATCTTATCTAACCATTATATGAGCCACAAAAGTCATACCAACCGAAACTGGTTTACACCGAAAACACTATATTCTCCTTGTAAACACCTCAAATTTTATAGATATTTTGAATAAACAGTGTTTATTAGCAGTTAGAAGTATTGATAACACGTGTTTTATATTTTTATATTTATGTGGAAACCTAAATTTTTTTGTTTGAGGGTTTTGTGTGGCGTGGTTGAGGAAGAGATTTGCGGAGGAAAAATAAAGAAAAGAGGATGATGGAACAAGAAGTTGGGACAGCAATGACTTGAATTTCCACCAACTTTGAATAGTCTTAGGAAAGGGCCAAACATGCATCAAAATTGACTTCATTTAAAACCAACCAATGAGAGCCACCTACTTTAATCCACACTCCAATCATGGTCAACTAGAAACGTGTTCATTGAAAGAGGATTTACTTTTCTTACCATAGACCTAACCCTAGACATAATCTTCAAAAGATTATTCCTTCATTCAGTCCTAAATTCGAGTATTATAAATAAAAATAATTAAAAATTTGTAAAATTAGGGTTACTGTCCCGCCCCTTCTTCTTTCTTCTTCAGCCTCTGATTCTTCTTTTTGCTTCTTTCTTCTCAAGTTCTCCCTTCGTATTCAGCTGCTCATTCTTCCTTCTTCTTTCTTTTTTGTTATCTCTTCAAAGATGCATTCTTCACGATGCGTTTTGTAATATTTTCCGCTTCTCTATCCCACCACCGTATCCTTGATGCGTGTCCAGTAATAAGGCCGTGTCCGGCCCAAAAAGCTGCGTTCGATGCGGTGTCGTACACGCTTCCGTCGCGTGTCCGTGTTGGCAGCTGCGTCGGAGGCGAGGAAGCGGCCATCAACTGCCGTGTCCGAGTTTCATAGGTTATGAGTGAACTGAATAATACAATTAGAATGATCTATAAGCTACGACACAGAAATTAAATTGCAAGATAATCCAAGCACATATAAAACATTCTAAAAGACAAAATCACTGCAGAAAATAATGGATCCTTCCTTGGTAACCACAATATTGCTCCCATATGATAAACACATAGAGATATGACTCGTAAGTTATGTAAATTACTCAAATTTCTTGTGTTATGTGGTTCAAGACTACTGTGTTTATTTCATTTTCTCAGTGAATGACCCTTTAATTGTACCTGCATAATCAAGTGAGCCAGGATTGTCAAGAGTAGTTAGTTGATGGTTACCATCATTGGGGAATATTACTAAATAAAAACATATACATAATAAAGATATACAATAATCATAATATCTCGCATTACTTGAATATTTGTATGCTTATTCTTTTTAATGCAAGAAATGTCTATTACCTTCATATGCCAAAAGAGATCCGTTAGATGTGCAAGCTAAGTCAATATTAAATTATTTTATTAGAAAAAGAGTTAAAACTACTTTCTTCACCTCCCTTTTCACACAAAGTGCATTTCAACTCTAACCTAAATCATATGTCATATACAATGTGCTTTTTTTTTACCATGAATTGATACATTTCAAGAATTGTTTCTTTGAGAGAATTGATTCTTTGAGAGAATTTATCACTGTTTGAGTGAAATTTGAGCATTCTACCATATACACCTCCAAAAACTAAGAGTTATAAACTTAACCGAGAGAAAATTTTATTTGTTCTAACATTTTTTTTTCTTGCTTTAGTTATTATAACCGTACATATGTCAAAATTTTCTTCTTCTGTCATTTCTTCGTACGCAAGCTCAAACACAACCAAAATCTTTTAATATTTTATAGACTTAACTTAAAAGGACAACAACAAACTCAAACACAATGCCTAAGTTAATATGATAGAGCATATGGATAACATAAACATAAGTGTTTTGTATCTAAATATTTTGATATATGTTTTAAAAGATTCATATTTAGATCATGAGATTGTTTCTATTTTAAAGAATTGGAAATTAGAAAATTTCAAAAATTTCAGATAAAAAAATATTTTTGAATAAATTTATACCTTTATTTTAGACTAATTATTAACTGTTTCTTCTGTAGATTTTTTTCAAAATTTAAGGTCGAAGTCTTTCTAAAAATGAAATATGGTAGGTGAATGTTTAAAAATAATCTATTTCAGACTATTATTAGTTGTAGTATACAATTTCTTTATTTTTAATTATAGAATAGACTTCTTTGATTATAACTTTTTAAATTCTATTTAGAGTTTAGTACTTTAAATTGGATTTCAATTAAAACAGATTCAATAATTGAGGTTGAAGAGTGCATGAGTATTTGACAAAGAGGACCTGAAATGCAATAAGTGAAACATGAGAAATATGACTTGAAAGCATGAAACATGAAGCATGAGAAATATGACTTGAAAACATGAAACATGCCACACATATATTCAAGGTTGGGTTGATAGACATGAAAAGTGACAAAATTTTTAATTTTTAAATTTTATAACGAAATATTACTTTTAGATGAATTTTTATATCTTATTGTAAAAATAAAAAATTGTATCAGATAACAAGGATATTCTAAATTTTTGTAGCTTTAAGATATTCTCCTTCCTCTATAAGATATTTTTTTTTTCATTGTAACATTTTTGAATAGATGAATTTTATTTTTGTGAATTGTGTGAAAGTTTATCTCACTAGATAAGCGGTATTTTTTTTTTTAATCTAACTCAAATAACATGTTTTTTTTATAGTTTTTCTTACTCATTTTTTATTCCTCAGACTTATTATTCTTGGATTATTATATCTTTAAATCCATAACTCAATTTAAACATGATAGACCTTCATATATTTTATAACAAAGACATGATTTAATATATTGATTATGAATTTACTTTAGTTTTATGTAATTGAATTTGATTATAAATGAGAAATTATGAAAAGATCTTTTATAGTTTCTACGAAACTCAATTATTTAGTAAAGTGTGCAATAATAAACATTTAGACTCACCTTAAGTTATGTAGTATTTTTTTTCATTGACTCTTTTCTTAATTCAAACTATATTTAAATGACATGGAAGAGTCTCAAATGAATTATCACAATAAATATTAATTATTTTTTTCTATTAATTAATATTTGAAAAAAAAACTGTATATATATATATATATATATATATATATATATATTTTATATTAATATATATTATATTTTATTTATTAAAAATTTTTTATTTTTTTTTTAAAATATATAATATCAAACTTTTTTTGATTAAATACTT
>Ga0099825_1004068_pt1 | contig 19295 bp, 5 predicted proteins | sample SiratroredBW_FD_76838 | JGI IMG/M metagenome (GOLD analysis project Ga0099825, IMG submission 76838) | Root nodule microbial communities of legume samples collected from California, USA - Siratro red BW | ecosystem: Host-associated > Plants > Roots > Nodule | place: USA: California | collected... | reverse complement strand
AATAAAATATATTTTTATATTTTTTTTAAATTAAATTTTTTTTTTTTTTTTTTTCAGTACCTTATACGTAATGTAAACATATTTTCGTAGGGCTGTTTGGATTTAGAGATAGATTTAAAGAAGTGAACAAATTAAATTTAAAGTGAAAGTTAATAAAATATATATATATATTTGGATTAATGAAAATATTATGAGAAATGAAAATAAAATTATAAAAATTTATGAATAGTGTAATAGATTTAATTAATAGAATAAAATAATTATGATTAATATTATTATTATAAATTTAGAATTTTATTTTGATTATTTATAATTTATAATTTTATTATTATTTTATTTTAATATTTTTATGATTATAATTATTATTTATGATATTATTACTATTTTTAGACTTTAACATTAATATATTTGAAGATCCTTTTAATTATTTTATTTTTATTGTTATTTTATTATTTTATTATTAATATTTTTTAAATATTTTGTATTTATTAAATTTATTGTTATTTTAATTATATAAATATAATTGAAACAAACTACTTTATTCTTAAATCTTCCGAGATTACTTTCCTCTTAAATCTTCTAAGATTGTCAAGAAAATGAGTCCTCAAATTTTTATTACGATTCTAAATTTTCATTACGATACTAAATTTTAATTAATTTATTTTTTAAAATCTTAATTAATTTATTTTTTATCTCAATTTTTTAATTTTTTTAATCTGTCTTTAATCCATCTTGTGAAGCGAACGGAATTCAAAAATGGCGAACCCAACATATAAGAGGTTAAATTTATTGTTTTTTTTCACAAAATATCTTAATAGGAATATTAGAGTGAGTAAATCATAAGTTGTCTAGCCACATGTTAAGATAAAAATAAACAAGTCAATTTGGATTAATTTTTTAGAAATAAAAAGTTTTGTAACTTAACTCAATCTAGTGATAGATTAAGTGAGTTGACTTATTTAAACATTAACTTATTTAAAACAATCAATGACTCAATTATCTTGTTTATAACACTAATATTCACTTGTTTCATTAAATATCTACAATTATAAAGTGATAATACAAATGTAATACCTAAAAAAAACAAGTTTTAACTTATGTAATTGAAGAAAGAAATAAATTAAGCATATAATATTTTGAACAACATTATAATCTTAAAACAAAACAAAGTATCGATCTACATGTGGTAAATAATTATAACAAATAATTTATGAAAAAAAAACTATAAAAAGAATTGTTATTAGTGAATTATATGTTTACCTTACTCAAACCGCTTAACATGTTAATTAAGTGAATTTAATTTTGTTTAACTCTATTTTTAAAAATTATGTTTTCTTCAACCTAACTATATTCAACCCGTTATGAGTAAGGTTGGCTCACAAATTCAATCTCATTTTTACATCCTTATTTATAAACTTTCAACATACTTCAAAATGTATGAAAGAGAGTTTTTAAACTTGTGAATTGATGTATTTCATAAATAATGGTGGTGTTTTATATGAAGGAAGTAAAGACAAATTTGCTTGTATGTTGAGAAACTTTGTAAGCTTTTATTCTTATAACAAATGTTTTTGGGTGCCAAAATCTTTATATAAGGTATTTTTTAACTTCTTTGGTTTAAATAAGGTATCAGTTTTAATAAGAATTGAGCATAAAACCAAAATAGAAGATTATTTGTAAATGATGTTACAAACGGCAATTAAATAAGTAAATAAGAGAAAATAATAAATAAAAATAAGTTTAAAATTCGTATTTAGTTAGAAATTAATATTCCCTAATGTTACTCTGGCTTATGTGACATTATTTCTTAGGTGATAATGGTAATATTAAGTGGTATATTGATAGATAAGAGCTCCTATGTTAAAATCTATGCCTTGATATTGTGTTGTTGGATTTTATATTTTGTAACCAATTAACTAATTATTCTATTGGATACTAATACTATAATGGTCAATTATAAGGTAATAATCTATTTATAAAATAATTAACCAAATATTTCATATTCAATTAAACAATTTTAGTAAACTTTATGTGATATGATGTTAAATAACATCATAATATTTTTTTTTTCTACCGGGACACAAGAGGTGCACTAGTATAAAAATTGTATAATGATTTGCCTAAAAGGATATACTTGCAGTGTGTCCAAATATGGTAAAAAAAAATTACATAAAAAAGAAAGTTGTATAATGCAGAAGACACATTATAAAAGAATTTGTATCAAGGATTTACTCATAAAAGCATAACTATGCCCACATGATGTGGTAAGCACACAAATATAAAAATTATATTAACGGTTTCTCATAGATGTGTGGCTTCACCAAACTGTTTTTATCTATGTGATTTTGAAAGATTTCACTGATACTCTATTGTAGATTAAATGTTCCTAGACAAAATTAAATAGTCTAGAACTAATTATTCAAAGAAAGTCTATCACAATAAAAACTTAACACAATATTAAAATAGAAACTTAAGCTAAATTATTGATCATAATAAAAAATCAACATAACATTAAAATGAAAGCGCACCTATAATCAAATTTGTAACATAATATAAAAACAACATAATGTAATAAAATCAGTTTGAATGCAAGCATTCTCTTGTGATAATATTATTATATAAATTTTATGTGACTTATTTTTCGGTTAGAAAAATAGTCATAAATTGCTAGAACATAATATATTGGAGAAAAGAATAATATGTTAATTTTTATCTCTTAACAATTACGTAAATAATAAATATATACTAAAAATACAATTTATTTTTTTTAGATTCATTCCTTATAACAAAATAACTTTTTATTTAATTTCATTAGATAATAATTATTTATAAATTAATTTTTAATTCATAATATCATTATTAACTAAGCATACCAAAAGCTTGTAAATGCAACTTCAAAGACTTTAGTTGTCTATAAGCTCCGTAAATAAATTAATGATAGAGTTTTTTATTTTTTTTATTTTTTTATATACATGTATTTGTCTTGAACTCTATGTATATTCAATACATTTTACTAATTTGATACATATAAAATAATTTGTCAAGATAAATTGATATAATTTGTAACAATATATTTCTTTATTATTTTCACTTCAATATTTAAGACTTAACTTTTGAAAATACATTAACAAAAAATTTTAGTACGAAAAACTTATCCATCTGATAAAGTTTCGCAAACAATATTACATTAAGAATAAATTCGACCATATGAATCAATATTAACATTTTATAACATAATATTTTTATATTAAATAGCAAAATTGAAGACACTAGAGTGTTTTAGCTAAATAAAAATCATGGAAGTGCGAGAATAACAATCCCATAACTAAATAAATATAGATATATGAACAAAAGAAAAGCATTGGATCCTCATGCATTGGAAAAACAAAAGTCATTTCGCTTATTTCCATAGCCTTTTAATTCTCTTTTCAATTACACATCCTATTTTAAGTTTTTTTCGTAGAGAGATGCGAAATGCATATTTAAATAAAAATATATAAAAAGTATAATTAAAAAATGGGAAAGTGTATACCCGACTTAAAGAAGTAAGTGTGGTAATTTATAATATAGAAATATTTTTAAGATCTTTATTTACTTATCATAAAATTCTGGTGTTTTTTTTACCGCTTATTTAAAAAAAAAAACATTTTGTTAGTTTTTTTGTTATGTAACACTTTTTATTTCAAAATTATTTGAACCTTTTATTAAATTTATGATATTCATAATCTTTTTATTAGATTTACCATATTCAATAATAAAAAAAGTAAGCACAAATATTATTTGATGGATAAACCAAATGGTGGAAGAATAAGAGAGATACTATATATGGAAAGAAAAATATTCTGTCAAAGAAAAAAGAAAGAAGAGTATTAGTTAATGACATGGTCATGGGTTTTGTCTTTAGCTGTTGCAAAATAACCTATTTTGGATTTTCCTAAAAGGAATCATATTAATAACTTCAAAATGTAAAAATGAAAATTTTGTAATATTTAAATGGAAAAATATGCAATATTTTGTTCAATAAGACTATTCAAAAGTATTTCAAAGGAGATGAATGTAGTTTTTTTTACCTAATATGCAATAAATTTCTTATGGAATTTTGAAACTTCTTGGATTAAATATCAATTATATTGAACTTCTTTTCTTAGGCATATTTTTTAAGAAACAGTCTTATTTGCAAATGGATCTAAATGCAATGAGTAGGTAAAAAATTTAATAGAAGTATATGTAACCAATTTTACTTTATCCCATAAATAACACTTAAAATAACAGTTCTTAAGAAGATATTATTGGTGCTTTTCATAAAACATTTTATAATTTGTATACAAATTTAGATTTATTATTTATTGATATTAAATATTATTAATACTTGTGTTTTGTACCAATAAATAATAAAAATAACATTTTGAAAAGCTAATAATAATGAAAATCAATTAGATAGAATTTTTAAATTAGCTAGTTTTATTATGTTAGAAATATGATATATTAAGGAGGGAATAATAATATTTGATTAAAGGAGTGAAAAGAAACTTTATGGTGCATGCATTATTTATTAATTATGAATAAAGAAATTGAAAGGTGCATGTGCAGACACATAAAAGAATGTGAAAAAAAGGGTAAATGAAGAGAGGAGAGAGAAGAAAGGAAGAGCATAGGGCAAAATGGAAGGCAATGATGTGGAAGTAATGTTGTCTGTTAGTAATAACTCAGTGGGGAGTGAGTGAGTGTTTCAATTCAGACAGTGACTCAAACTTCCCTCACACTGTTACCTCTTCCCTCATCTCTCTCTCCCTTTCTTCTCCAACTCATTCACATCCCTTCTTCCAACACACCAATAACTAGTTAGTTGGATGCATCACAGCATCTACACATTGCAACCCAAATATTCCAATTCAATTTTTTCACTGTTTCAGTTTCTGCTAAGTGCTACAGTGCTCAAAGCTGTTGTCTTTTTTCTGTTCTGCTTTGCTCTGTAACACCTTTCAACTTGAGAAGATTAGCTACCCAGCACCCACTTTGCAGGGTTTCTAACAAAATCAGGTCCATACTCCGCATGTCTCTTGCTTTCTTTGCAAACCCTTTTAGGAGGGTTAGGTTATTTGGTAATAAAAGGGGAATCACGTTTCTCTCACTTCTCCATTTTTAGAAATTTTTCTAAAAGGACAATTTTATTTTTTTTTGACTGGGCATTAATGTAATAATGTGCAAAATGTACATATTTGGAAAGCTTGTTCTTACTAGATTTGATTTTGTGTAAGTCAGTTTTGTGCTAGATTGCATGTGGGACTGTACATTGGTTATTGTTGTTTTGTCCAACTTTTGGTGTCTGTATATGTTAATTTCCTGTTTGTGTTCTGTTGGTGATTTTAATTGTTCAAAATGTGATTTCGTGTTTTTTTGGTGAAGTTTGATAGCTAAGGCTTTGCTGGGCAGCAATATTGGGCTGAGCTTGGTGGCTGAGGTTGTGTTGGATGTGATGACGCCTAAAACATGGTTTGCGAGTGTTTTGTTGCTAACTATTGCTATGCTTACCACTACATTAGGTAATTTATACCTGTTCTGTTATTGGATTGATATTGCTAGTTACAAGCACGGATTTTAGATTCAAAAGTACTGTTTTTCTTACATGAAAGAATGACCACCTGTCTTGTTCGTTGTTCAGGTTGTTGTTTATTTTAATAAATGTGTTATAGTTACCACAAGGGGAAGTGATTAGGCTTTGACTGTCTATTATATTTTGCAACTGAAGCTAGATCTAATTGTTTAACTTGCAGGTGCATACGTGGGGGTAAACATTGGCACTGATGTTTCTGATCTGCCATCTGCTTCCAAAATAGTTGACATTCTACAAGCTAATCAAATTACTCATGTGCGTTTGTATGATGCTAATGTGCACTTACTACAAGCACTTTCTAACACTAGTATTGAAGTAATTGTTGGTGTCACCAATGAGGAGGTACTGAGGATTGGAGAATCTCCATCAGCAGCTGCAGCCTGGATTAATAAAAATGTTGTTGCTTATGTTCCTTCCACCAATATCACAGCAATAGCAGTTGGCAGTGAGGTTCTTTCCACAATCCCAAATGTCGCTCCTGTTCTGGTTCCTGCCATGAATTCTCTTCACAAAGCCCTGGTTGCTGCAAACCTTAACTTCCACGTCAAAGTTTCAACTCCTCAATCTATGGATATTATCCCTAAGCCTTTTCCTCCTTCTGCTGCCAGCTTTAACTCTTCATGGAACAGTACTATATATCAACTCCTTCAGTTTTTGAAGAACACCAATTCCTCCTACATGTTAAATGCCTACCCTTATTATGGATACACTAAAGGAGATGGTATTTTCCCTATCGAATATGCTCTTTTCCGACCTCTCCCTTCAGTGAAGCAAATTGTTGACCCAAACACACTGTTTCATTATAACAGTATGTTTGATGCTATGGTGGATGCTACCTACTACTCTATAGAAGCCTTAAATTTCAATAATATACCCATTATTGTCACAGAGACTGGCTGGCCATCATTTGGTGGAGCCAATGAACCAGATGCTACTGAAGAAAATGCTGAACTCTACATTAATAACATGATTCAGCGGGTCATGAATGATTCAGGTCCTCCTAGTCAGCCAGACATAGCCATCAATACATACATATATGAATTGTTTAATGAAGACAAGAGGAATGGGCCTGTATCAGAAAAAAATTGGGGTATCTTTTATACCAATGGGAGTACCGTTTTTCCTTTGAGTTTTGGTGCTTCTGACCAGATTATTGGAAATTCTTCAGGAGTTTTTTGTGTGGCTAAAGATGGAGCAGACACTGATAAGCTGCAAGCTGGGCTGAGTTGGGCATGTGGACAAGGAGGAGCAAATTGTGCTGCAATTCAACCGGGCCAGCCATGCTATCTCCCCAATAATGTGAAAAATCATGCCTCTTATGCTTATAATGATTATTATCAGAGAAAGCATAATAGTGGTGGAACTTGTGACTTTGATGGTACCGCTACAATTACTTCTAAGGATCCAAGTAAGTTGATATGATTTCTTATTTTTATTTTAACTCATTCTGGTATTGTTCTCTTGTAATACTTCAACTTATTTCTTTGGATTTGTTACACATATAGCCTTTTTTTTTCCATATTGCGCACTAACAGTTGTAGGAAGTTTTGGAACATAATTGGTAATTGCATCATATCTATTTGAATAACCAATGGGACAATAAAGCAATTATAATTATGTTATAACTATTCAATTTATAGGCATATATACCAACATGCTTTCCAAATCTATGGCTTCCCTGAAGGTTGAAGTTGAATAAATACTTCTAATTCCCCCTGCAAAACATTGTGGGATAATAAAATTACGGATTCTGAAGCCTTTGTTTGGTGACCTTGTCTCTATTTTTCAAATTGTTATTATCACTATTAGGCTACTGTTGAAAGCTCTACCTAATAGGCTAATGTAAATATCTTATTGTAACCCGAAAAGCTAAAACTAATAATTGCATAATTAAGAAAGTACTGGTGTGGACTCTTTCAAACATGCACATAAACATTGGTGCCACTGAAACATTACCTTGTGGTATTGCCATATCTTTGTGTTGAGGAATTGTAGGAAGTTACTTGACTAATTAATTCTGTGGACTTTGTTTCAGGTTCTTCGTCCTGTATATTTACTGGAAGGTATAGATTCTTAATCTTTATTCATCCTTGATACATTAGACTTAAGGTCTGTTGGTGAAATTTTTTCTGTAAACACTTCTAACAGAGAAAAAGAAGAAAAAATAAAATTAATTTTTTTATAAACTAAAATTAGTTTATGTACGAGTTACAGATCAGATTTTGGATAAGCTATAAGAAATAAGCTACACAAATTAACTCATGTATAAATGAATTTTATTTTTCCATTCTTTTTTGTCTCGTAAATGTTGATGGATTTGTTTTTCATCAGTTCAAACTCGAGCACTGGTGGATTGAGTTTACCTCCAACGGCACTTGGACCATCAGGCCCCTTTGGTGGAAGTATGAAGCTGCAAGTGTGTAGCCTTAAGTACTTGATATCTGCAATTGCTGTATTTTTGGCTCTATAAATGCTCATTTAATGATTGGTGTAATGTGGTCATCATTGATTTTGTTTCTAACTTTTGTTTTGTCCATTTTATTCTTCAGATGTGTCCCATCTAGTGCATTTGGGATCATTGTAATTCATCACTCTTAAGATAGGTAGTTATTTAATCTAGTGCTTTAGCCGGAGGAGACGAACCGAATACCCTTAGAAATTATGCATTTCTTGTGATCATAAAAATTTAAAGTATCATTCTTTGCATCAATCCATTGGTTTCTTAAGCTTAATGTTAATCAAATTCGCATGCAATTTATTTGAACTATTATAAAAAGGTGAGTAGCTGAATTGCTAACAAAAATGAGCAGGCACCAGTGAATTATTCAGTCACTTGCATGGAACTACGGCCAAGAATAATATTAATGTTAATGTTTCAATGAAATTTGGGTTAGGTCAATATTTTTTGTGTATTAATGTTTCTTCTGATTCACTGGGACATCTTACAAGACATTCCGTGCCCATAACTGACTTTTAATATTTTTTACTTGCTTCTTTAAGGAATAAAAATTGGCCTGTTCTACACCAAAAGACAATCTTCAATATTAGGAATTCGAGTACACCTCCACTCCATGTTAAGAGACCATGCTCCATTAATTAAGTGATTGCGTCTCAATCAAAGATTAAGGTTATATTGAGCAGTCAATAAAGGTTTATATAGGTTAAAATTTAGTAAAAATATTAAGTTAAAATTTCAAGGTAATTGATTAAATATTTTATTACATCAACAATACTACTCTATTTAACATAAGTATAGAAAGTTTTTTTTAAGACACGTTAATATCTGTTTAGTGTTTCATAAAATGATACATCTCAATCTAGAAGTAGATATAGAAAGTTTAGTGTTTCATAAAATCATTTTACGAGGAAGACTTTGTATAACAAATAAAAAAAAATTAAGGACCCATTTAAGAGTAAATCTTATCGAATCAAAAGAAACTATATTAAATTACATAAACCTTGAATAACATTATTATAGGTCACTCCATTCTCTAATAAAACAATATCTTTTGAACCTATGTATCTTAAATTTTATTTTAACTACTTTTATATTTTTTTTTTCCTTTATATAGATTATAATCAAGACTCGTTAATTTTAGAAAAAAATTAAAAGCATGTTTAAATCAAATAAATATTTATCTTGATAAATTAGTATACTAATATACTAAATAATAAGAACAAATGTTTAAAATAAGCATGTTGAGATGAAAAAACTTGTACCAAAAATGAAGTCAGTTTTGTTTCTCGTAAGAGAAGGGATGTTATGGAAGTTTAAAAATTGCAGTAAAGTGAAAAGAGTAACCTGTGCGAATTCCTCTGCAGAAGAACAAATCGAACAATAATCATTGTGATCGAGATCGAATCCGAGCATGGAGACTAACGGAAAAGGATACGGGTGGGCAGTTTCTGCTGGATTCAACGCCGCTCTTGCAGCCATTTCCGTAAAGCTCCCTCTTCACCAGGTTAGGTTAAGTTAGGTTACGATTTCACTTCTACATTTCATATTATTATCACTTTCTCTTTCCTTCAAGCTTTGTTACTCACTGCGAACGGAACAGTTTCTCAGATACGGAATGGTGTTATTGTTCAATGTGACCATGTGGGCTTGTTATGTCAATAGCCTTAAAACTCTCTCCTCTCTTCAAGCAACCGTCACCAATTTCGCTACCAATTTCATCTCTTCCGGTTTAGCAGGTTTCTTCTTCTTTAGGGAATCACTCTCTTTCCAGGTACCCTTTCTCTTATCAATACTCTAATTGCAATTTATACACAATCCTTTCTGTGTCCATGCTTCAAATAATTTCTCAAGAACAAGAAAAATTAGAACAAAAAAGTTAAAATAACTTTTCATATGTTAGAATTAGCTCATACATAATTTAATTAGAAGAAATTCTTTTATATAATACTTTTAAATTTTTATTTTTCTTGTTTATATTTCTCACAATGTTATGACCTTGGCTTCCAATTAAAACACCTTATGAAGTTTGGTTAATTTTGAAGGTTTTAACTTGGCGGTTAAAGTTAGAACGCTTTACTCCATTTGCATCTAACGTGGTCATTTTAAACTATCTCCGAACCGTTTTTCATAGTCTTGTTATTAGTCAGACTTTGGAACCTTCCATGGTTCTAAATTGCAGGGTGGATATTGCGGCGTGAAATGAATATATGATTGCATCAAATGCAATTTTTTTATAGTTATTATGATTTTTTATTTATACAACTGCTTAGAATTTTATTCATTTTAAGACATTTCATCATTTTAAACCATTAAATACCTCCCACCCTACAACACTTAGTGAAAGATTGAAGTTTGAATATTTTTTTGACAAAGTAACACACAATGGTGTTGAAACTCTGTTGTGACTTGCCGCTCCATTTCATGTGATTTTGAATCACACTCTAATTGTGGGTAAGCTCAGCAACAGCCATATTCAGCAGAAACAAGTGCTTTGGCCCGCCTTTAAAATCCATGGAACCTTCACATACACCATTTTTGAACTATTCTCTCTGGTTGGAACTTGGAAGCCAAACCTTCTTCCATTAACCTTCTAGATGCTTCAGAGTTATTCTGGTTGTGGGCTAGAGTCAGTTTGGTATCCCGTTATTGAGCTGAACTATTCCGGGATGAGTTTTTGATGCACTTTTACACATCAAGTCTATCTTTGGGTTTTAGTGTGTTTGGTTTGGATTCCCATGAGATCATTTAAGATCACGTTGAAATATCATTTAATGTAATTTTAGGTAAATATTCACATGTTTGGCTCTTGTCGATGAATTGATTCTGTGTCCGAATTGATTGGGTTAAAAAAACTTAATACAGCTTATATGTTGCAATAAAACAGTTATGGAGTTTTGCTACTAACTTGATTTTAGAATAAAAAATCCAAACATGACTCTCTTCTCTTTAAAATCAATTTTACAAAAGGTCCCCGAGACACACTTAATTTTCAAGGGGCACCAAACAGAAGACCCTAAAATGTTGTCCTACTCCTGCTTTTGTTGAGCTAAGAGGGTAGATGGATACTTGCTTATCTTTCTTTGTTACTGATGCTCACAGTGCTAAATAACTAAACCACCAAAAAACTTGTAGCCAGTTATTTACCTCTCGTGTGTTCAACTTCTTCATTCGTGCATTGTCTTATGCAAAAACTGTTCCACAGTGGTTTGCAGGTGCCATACTTATAATAATTGGTGTAGTAATACTTAGCAACTCAAGTATTGAGGAGAAGGTTCGCACAGATTAGGTGTTAGAGTTCAGCATGATACCTTTTTAGGTTTGCTTGTTGAAGACGGAGGCTAGCATCTGCAGCTGCATGGGAGCATATTTTGGACTAGAACTTGGAAATATCAGGAGTAGCAAAGTTAGATAGTTTCCAGGGCAGTTCACTTCACATGAAACAAACACAACAAAAGCGCTTCTTCCCTTCTCTGGTTTAATATAACTCTTGTTATATGTCATTCAGGTTCAGGCAGTTATTTGCCCCAAGCAACTTTTAGTTCCACCATTCTATGGCTCCTCTTTTAAATTTAGATTTGTATTATGATCTCGAGGTTCTGTCTGCTATATTTCTGAATGTTCAAAATTCATCTGCAACTACGAGTTTTCTTGCTGATTGAACTAGCTCTCCATTTCTTCAATGAATTCATTCATTTCAGCATCTATGTAAAAATGACGTTATATATGAGAGTACTGCTGCCCATCCAATAACACAGCATGACACGCGATACACTAGCTACTGATGTTTAAAAACAAAAGGAAACTATTAATGATACATAAAAATTATCCTCAAGTGCTATGAAATTATAATATCATAAAAGTTAATAAAAGTATTTATATTTTTATAATTATTTTTTCTAAATCAATGTTTTTGTATCTTTAATAATAAATTTTCATTTTAATAATTTTTATAATATTTAATTTTTAATTATACTTTTTATTATCGTAAGAAGGTCGATACACATGTACATAGATGCTCGTGTTTCCATTAGCAAAGAATAAAGTAAATTTTTATTGACATTTTTTGAGATTTTGTCAAATTTATTATAATAACTTTCTTCTTGATTTTTCTTTTGAAAAAAAAATATTATATTGTGTAGATGCATAAAAGAAATTGTTTGTAAATATTAAAAACAAGATGACTATGTACAATCTCAATAAACTTTAGGGTTGTCAGCATAACCTTTTACTTCTTTTTAACATTTATAGTCATATCATATGCTGAGGTATATGTTGTTAAAAAAATTTACAATTAAGGGGTACATTGACCCTTCCGATGAATTTTCTCGAGGTTACAAATAATTTAATGTTTTTTAGATGCTTATAATAGCTTTTTTTTAAGGAGTACACAATGTAATGTTTTTGCAAATAATTTAGGCGAGTTACTGAAGAAATAAGTAAATAATCCTATATTTTTAATTAATTTACATTTAAGTATGACCGAAAAAATATCAGTCATATATGAGATAAACTATCACGAACTATTGTAAAAATAAATTGTCCGAAAGAAAACAAGCAAGATTTTAACTAACTTTTTTTATCAATTCCATTAACAAAAGGTTTAGAAAATGATTTCAAACATTTAAAATCAATCCATTTTCATTAACGAGAAAATTACTTACTACATTATTATAATATAAAAGTAAAGAAACTAACATCGTTTTATCCAAATAACATCGAGTTGAAATTCCTCAGATAAAATCTGCGACACCCACCTTCCAATAGTGGAAAAAATTGTTGCTTTAGCAACTTTAGGTTAGTTAGTTAATAACGAAGATAAACTGATGCATGAAGTTTAAGGAGGTAGTGGTAATGGGAAGCAAAGATGGGAGAGGATGAAGTGAAACACTCTGGTTCTTGCTTGTGGAAAGTTTGAAGACAAAGAAGAAGAAGAAGAGGAAAATTGTTGAATTTGTTTGGGTTTGAGAGATTGATGATGATATCAGGAGGGGGAGGAAAATCATCGTGGAGTTCTTCAACATCGTCATGGGTACCCACGACCTCCGTGTCGGCATCGGGAAAGAGGATTCAGAGGGAAATGGTGGAACTGAACAACGACCCTCCTCCTGATTGCTCCGCTGGCCCTAAGGGCGATAACATCTATCACTGGATTGCCACCATTATTGGAACCCCAGGTAGCTGCACATTCCCAATTCTATTTATTAACCCTATCACTGTCCATTCATCTGCCCAACTTTGATTTTTCCTTTATCAACTTCTTCTCTCTAGGAACACCCTACCAAGGTGGAATCTTTTTCCTTGACATCAAATTTCCCAGCGATTATCCCTTCAAGCCTCCCCAGGTACATTCTTCATCTTTCTAGCACCATTCTTTTTTGTGTTTTCTACCAAGGAGTGAACATGTGCTTCTTTTGAGTAATCCGTTTCATCTTTTTCAGTGTGAAAATTTTTTCTATTTCCCCTGTATTCCGCTATATTTGTTTGTTATTTTGTTTTAGGGGCACGTATTTGCAAAGTTAACTCACTTTGAACTAGTGTTGTTTTCATTTTTCCTTATTCTTTTTTTTTTTTCTAGTTCAAGAAATTTATCCAAACAGCCGCGTTAACCACTACCTGATTTATTAGTAAGTGTGACAACTTATTATTTAGAGAGTGGTAACATCTTTTTTCAGTTAATGCTTCTTTCTCATAATTTAGTGTTTGCATTGGCACGTGGAAGAATTTTGCTAGCCGTCTGCTGGACTGGATCTTATAATTTTGTTGCTAGTTGTGATAGAAGTGCTTCTGTCCTTTATTCTGTAGGTTGTATAAGGTTGTATAGTTATACAACCAGAAATGTCTATGAAGTGGCTAAATAAAATATCGACTATGTTCGAACTTTTTCCCTTTAATTTATAGAGCATTCTATAGCAATATTTTAGAACATGGGGTTTTCTTCCTTTTCATAAGTAAAGGTGAATAATTTGCATGAATTTGCATGCGTGTGAGTGTGTATGAATCTTTAGCCATTGGTTTTTATTTTCTCTTCAGAACAACAGTCTATAGGTTGTCTCTTTCTGATCAGAAGATAATGTGTAGTTTTTGAAATATCTCTTCATTGAATGCCTTCCCTGTTCGCTTCTGTCAAGTTGGGTATGAGGTTTTATATGTCATTTTGTCATTGAATTAAGAACTCAAGGGGATCTAGAATATGATTACTACAGAGATAAACCCAATCCGGAGTATGAAGCATAAAAGAAAATACTAATTAAATTGATCACAGTAATACCAGTACGTATTATCCAAAGAAGAATTCTTCCAGTACGTCGAGCTTGGTGAGATCTGGCACAGTTTTGGTTCTGTCAGCTCTTTAGCAGAGTTTACAGGTGTGCATGCAAGGCAAATCAAGAATTAGGAGGGCAATCTAGACAGTAAGCCGTAAGAAACTAAGGGGTTTAGATTGAGACTAGAATTTTAGGTAGAAGAAAGGTTACTGTTAAGCACAAATGCACATGCTGACCTGTTGTATACATGCTTGTCATGGAGCTGTATTGTATACAATAACTGGATCGAATTCCTTGAAATCCATGCTCATTGTTGACCGGATAAAGTTCTTCTTGTATGGATCGCGTTGATATTTACTTAACAGCATTGGTTATGTTACACTGACATAGATTGGATGTGGATCAAGACAGGCTTGACCAATGTGTACATGGGGTGCACATTTGGACCATGATTCTCCCGATCACTTGAATCATTCAAGCAGACAGTACAGATGACTTGCTCCATCAGTTTAGTTCAGTTTTGCAAGGCGATGAGCTTGTCTCTCTCTGATTATTTTGTTCCGTATTGAGTATAGTAGCTCGATGTGGCACTTGAGCCATGAGGCTCTTCACCCAAGGGGCTAATTTATAGGATGAATCTTATAATAACTGGCCCGTTCATTGCTAGGGAAATACGTACATGGTACATGTGCTTGACGAGTTAGAATGAAAGTCATTTAGTATTCTCTCACTTAATAGACCAGTCTTTCGGGATGGGTTTTCTCATGGGCTTGAGTAGGAAATCTTAAAGTCAAGACTCTCCCACCGTTGTGAAATAAGGAAATGGCGTGTAATTATTGGAAGATAAATAAAGTTGAATGTTTGTGTCACCTTTCCTTTCCAAGAATAGGAGGGTTTTCCAAGATTCCAAGATATATAGTCACTAGATGCTCATTTTGTAAGTATTTGATAAATATTATTGGAAAAGGTTTTTCATTTGCTTGAATGCACATATTTTTGGCTTTTGATTTGGCACAGGAAAGTTTGCTGCCTAGCTGTGCTGTTGACTGGGTCAGCGTGAACTTCCAGCTGCTTTTTCAATTCTAGTTTTTTAAATTGAAATTTGGAACCGTTTACTTATTTTGTTTTTGTTTCTTTTTTCCTTTTTGAGTATGTCACTGTTACCTCTTCTATTTTTTTCATTTTTTAAAAGGATAGCCCCCTTATTTTCAAATCCTGCACAAACCTTCCGTGAAATGTTCAAAATCTTCTATGAAGAGCCTAAATTATACTCCTTCTGTTCTTGATTTTCATAAACTTCCCCTGATCTAGGAAGAGTGGTAATGGTTTTGGAAACAAAGGAGCGATATGCAGACAAACCAGAAAATAATGTATAAAGCTGTTGAAGTAGTTTCAGTGTTTTACTGTCTTAAATTAAAGAAATGAGATTGCAGGTGGTATTCAAAACACGCATTTACCACTGCAATGTAGACCCTGACGGCCTTGTAAGTATGGGAATATTGAAGGATGATTGGAGTCCAGCACTAACAATTGCTAAGGTGCTACTTGCAGTTAGATCAATTTTCACAACTCCTGATCATTGTAAGTTCCTCCAACAGCTTCAAAAAATACTTATTGATATGACTTTTTAGGTCATTGTATTCACCTGTCTTGTTTTCATTTTCTATTTTGTTTATATAAATGGGGGTTGATGATGGTTTGCATGTTAGTTCATTCTTCAGCCTTCCGTGTATTGGAGATGAAGCACTTTGTAACAGGGACACCAACTAATTTTTGTCTATTTGACACTTTGGATTCAACTAAATTAAGGGGTTTCTTGATTTGACAATAGGTTTTCTGCTTTTATTTCTTGCTCTTACAAATAATTACAAATATGTTACCTTTCGATTGCTTGGTTTCTTAATTTTAAGTATTTACCCTAGAAACAATGACACTCTTAATCTGTTTTGTTTTTATGTTTCCCAAATATTTAAAAACGATAAAGTAAGGTATTATAAGACATTTCTTTTTTGTTCTAAAACAGAAAATCAAAATAGAAAAGCGTTTTCTTAAACCAAATAGCTGTGATATAGTACATCATCTTTTTACGACTCATTTATTATCTTTTCTTTTATTCGTAACATCACTCATATTATCTCATATATCTCTTCCTTAATTGTAAAAAAATGTTGTAAAAAAGTGTTGTGGCTGTAGAACTCTTGTTTCCAAACATGTAATATTGATAACGCCAATACTTTCAATCAACATACCAAGTAGGCATTTATGATCTTGGAGTTTAAAGTTGTCATCTTGTTGCAGATAATGCTGTTGTCCCTGGCATTGCTCACTTGTATTCTGGAGACAGAGCAAAACATGACGGTATTGCTGCAGAGTGGACTGTTCGATTTGCCAAGTGAATGTGATACAAATGTTTATTATTAGCTTACATCTTAGACTGTGTTCCAGTCTTTATGTAAATGAAGAATGATAGTTAATAAATCTACAGCAACTCCTCCTTGCTGGTTGTTAGTGTGTCTTAGTTGATTCTTCATAGTTGTACCTGGAAAATGGTTAGTTATCATCAAATGCTTTTCATTGTTTTATCAGTTCTTGTTTTTATTTATTTTGTTGTATTAAATTTGTTTGTTTAGCTAAATCTTGGGTAACAACAACCAAGACTTGTAAACTTGTCTTTTATTGAGGGAAAAATAAATAAACATATCTTTTAAATTTAATTTTGGGAATTTTAGAATTTTTACGAAGTTGTGGATTCTATTTAACCCAATTTGATGTATCTAAGAAAAGTAAGAATGACCGTGTATTTGAAAAGTTTTGGAAATTGAGATGTAGTACGAGATTTAGAGCTCTATATGCTGTATTAGTATATATTTTAATTTTGTTTTTTTAATATATTTAATAAACTAACTGTTTTAAAACTAATAGCAAAATTGTTGAAAACTGTATTGAAAAGCTAATTTACTTATATATTTGTATAAATATTACATTAAATGTTATATTTGCTCTTCATTTGTAATTCCTAGTATCTTATATATTATTAAAAGAATTTAGAATGTGCTTATATTCATATTCGTCTCTATTATTGATTTTGGATTGCAATCTAACATCTTTTTTAAGTTTTAGGAGTATAGGATATAGGAAAAAAATAGGTTGATATATATTACTTGAGGAAGCAACTTGAAATAGTACTTAGAAAAAGGTAGTAATAGTTTCTGAAAACATACTGTGTTCTTCAGCTAACACAATGTAGTATATCTAGCTGTTTTGAAGAGTTTTTAAAATCATAATTCAACCTTTATTGTTCAATTTTGCCCTTACAAATAAGATATAAAATTGAATTATAATAGTTAATAATCTCATGACATCGTTTAGTGAATTTCTTTAATAACTATTAGATATTTTAACAGTTTCATACTACTATTAATCGCCTATAGTAATATTCCATATTCCATTGCCATAATTTATGTCTTTTATGTTAAATTTTATTTAATCAATAAATTTTATTTTTATTTTTTATTTGTAAACACTGTTTACAAACTTCTATGTAAATATTATAGAGCCGTACAAACACACAAAAGAAAAAAAAAAAAAGAAGAAGCTAAATAGTGGTTATCTATGACTAAGTTTTCATGAAATACTCTTTTTTTCCTTTTTAGACATTACTTCCAATCCTTTTGCACAAATATTACAAATAAATAGATAATATTCTTATATTGAGTGACATGAATCCTGAACTATGAAACGGAAATAAAAAAAATGAAAAAACGGATTTACAGAGATATTTTGATCACTTATTTTAATAAAACAAATGAAAAATTCTTTAAAAATAATCTATAAAAAATACAATATTTGTTAAATTAATTACCATAATATTTTAAGTTTCATTGTGAAGTTAATATTCTTATAAATTAAATTTGAATTTAGGATTGTTAAATTTAAAAAAAAATAATAAATACAGAAGCATAAATTAAATTAAAGAACGTGGTTGGTTGGCTATGAGGAGAAGAGTCACCTACTACAGTGCTACTTTGTGGTCAACTTTGCGACCTGAAATTCACCAACTACCCCATGCACGCTTTTAGTTAACCCTTTTAATCACTTCCAACTTGCCAAAAGGTTTAGCTTCGAATGCCTTACTAAATTTTTCAGTTTTGTTAATTCTATGTGAAATAACACCTTTCAAAATTTGCTCATATTAATCATTTGGGAATCTCATGTATACCATTATTAGAAGTTCATTTTATTATCAATTGTTTTTATTCTAAAGTGATATAGTAACATTGAAGATTTTATTTGAATATAAAGTATTTTATAATAACAATATAATTTACTTTTAAAATTAATTTATGTTAATTTTGTAATTTATTTTTTTTTAATATATATATTTGAGTCGATCAATTTAATCAATAACTTAGCACATTTACATAGTACTAGTACTCATACGGTTAAATCACTGTTGGTAGGTGTAATAAACGGACGACCACGTGGTCAAGCTTCTCGACATACTTGTCTTAATAATACTGAGTTGGAAGTGTTAGGTGGTGTGAAGCTACTGCATGATCCATTTGGGTGACCTCAAACTCAAGAACTCAACAACCCCTCTGCATATTTTGATTCAAGTTGGAGACTTGAAAGAGGAGAGAAAGAGATGGTGAAGAGCGTCAGGGAATTGCAAGTGGAAGACTTGCTGAATGCAGGGTTAACAGTAGCAGAAGCCAATCAACTGTACGGCGCTTTGAGAGATGTTCTGTCTCAGTGTCTCTCCGACACCGACAGCAATCCCTCACTCATATGGCGTCATCTTGTCTCTCTCAAACTCCTCAAACCATCCTTTCCACACTCCTTGCATCAGCTTCTCTACCACTCTGTTTATCACTCTGCCTTCCACACTCCGCATGCTTCCCTTCCTCTCTATTGGTTCCCTTCTCTGTAAGTCTTTCTCTCCTTCTCACACTCATCACTT
>Ga0099825_1004065_pt1 | contig 19313 bp, 10 predicted proteins | sample SiratroredBW_FD_76838 | JGI IMG/M metagenome (GOLD analysis project Ga0099825, IMG submission 76838) | Root nodule microbial communities of legume samples collected from California, USA - Siratro red BW | ecosystem: Host-associated > Plants > Roots > Nodule | place: USA: California | collected... | reverse complement strand
GCAGTCTTTGTCTCCCATTCTAAAATCTTTCGAATGACTTTAATGTTTGTCACCTCCTTTTCTAGGACACCCACAATCACTTCATAAAAAATTGATGTTAAAAGTTACTTCTCTTAGTCTAGATCAGTTAAGTTTTGGTTTTTTAACTAAGTTAAAGCAAATTGAAAAATGAAAAATGGAGTGATGAAGATCATAAATCAAGAATATTGATTTTACTTTTTACCTTGATTTAATCATTTGTTAAGTTGAAGAGTCTTTAGAAATGTTATGAAGTCGTTTGTAACTTTTAATTTGTTTCAATAAATTAAGATGTATTTTAAAAGACTAAAATATATTTTATTAAACTAAAAATGTATTTTAATATGTTAAAATATATTTTAATTTATTAAAATGTTACTAGAGTTAATGTAAGGAAGAATGTTTTGATCGAATATAATTATGAGTTAATCAATCAAAAACACTTAAAATTCAAAGTTTGTAATTTAGGCTGTTTAAATCAATTAAAACTTTTTAATTAATTAAAATCACCTAAGTCACATGTCATTTTTTTCATGTTCTATTTTAATCAATTAAAACAACATTTTAATTTATTAAATTATCTAAAATTTATTTTAACAAATTAAAACTTACGTTTATTTCATTAAAGTGGTTTTAATCAATTAAAATCATCAGGTTAAAAAATCTTTATATCTCTATCATTTAAAAAAAAATGAAATTGTAATACATCAATTTCATATTAAACATCTCAAACGTGGGACTAGATATTTGTGGATGGTTTGATAATGGCTCTATAGCCAGTGACATGATAAGTCCAACAGACCTCCTTGGGATAGATTCTGATAATATCTTAAAATATTTGAATTTAAGTCTAACTATTAATTTATAAATCTCCAACTTCTTTGATTCAGGAAGAACATTTTTCTAAATCACCTTTATCTTTCTTATTATGTTGTGCTCAAATATTTTTCATATAATCATGTTCTTGTATTGATTGCTTTCTTTTTAGGTTCTAAATTTGGATAGGGTTTCCAAGTTAATATTGTGATAAGGTTTCACACCAAAGTTGATCTTAGGTATATTGTAAAGTTTAATATCCTAGCTCTTTAGTATTTTTATTTTTTATTTTTCTTTGTGTTTGTAAAAACTTGAAAGTTTAATGAATAACTTGGTCAAGGTGCTTAAGCAATTGAATGCAACTCTTTTAAAGAGTGAATCAATATAAAGTTTGTTGTATTTCTCTCCTTAACTCCATATACTTTATTTGTTATATTAATTACCAATTACAATTTACTCACCCCTCTTGAACTCAATGTATTTTTTTTAACAACAAAATCACATAATACAAAGTTGAATATTACAATAAAACAAATTTTCAATTTTGTACTTTGGTGTAGCAGTTTGTGGAATCCAATATATTTGAAACTCTTATAGCATTCAAAACTTGAAAATCCTTTTTAAAAAAGATAAGTGTATTTTTATTTTTTTTGCAAATGATATTCAAGGCATATAATATTTTTCTTGTGAATTAGCATCTCTTAAACCATGACATCAATGTATATAAAAGTTTACGTATTTCTTGAAACACAAGTTACCATCGAAAGATTTTTATCCAATCAACTAAAATGTAAATATATGTAATAGTTTGTTAAAATAATTATCCATAAATACTTAGATACACATATTGTGAATTATCATAATAACTTAAAATATAAATATGAAATTAAATAATAATCAATGTAAGTATATAATTCAATCGAATAGTAAAATTAAACTGATTTACTAACTAAATTAAAATATCATCCAAACTAATATGTTAATATTCATCTTATTAACAGCTTAATTAATCACTTAATTCAATTTCTAGCTCGAAAAATATAGATATGATTTAAAATATTTGGATTTGAAAAGAGAAGAACAAAATCAAATTTGATAATTGTGAAATAAAACTCAAACCATAATGTGGGTGATACTTAAAACTATGAATTGATTAAAAAATTTAGCCTTCGATGAAGATTTTCACTGAAGAGATGAACATATCAAAATAGCAAGAGATAGAAGGGAGAAATAAGAGAAAAGTAACTGATGATACAGAACATAAAATATAATAAAATGTAATGATAATTAGAAAAATGAGAAATATTAATAAAAAGTGAAAGAGGAAAAAGATTTATAGTAGACTTTCTCTACATTCAAGATTTGAGAAGAAATGAATCTTTTTCATACATTTTTATATAATTAATTTTATTATTAATATATTAATATTTATACTTATATAATAATAAAATAAATATAATTAATTATATAATATAATAATAATAATAATATTTATTAATATTAATAGTTTTAATAAGATTACAAAATAATAATAAAAGTAAAAATTATAATAATGAAAATAAATTTATAAAAATAATAATTTAATTATATAATATACCATAATAATAATAATTACTACAATAATAATAAATTTAATAAAATTATAAAATAATAATAAAAAATATTAATAAAAACAAAAAATAATAGTAATAAATTTATAAAGTAATAATAAAAATAAGATAATTATACAAATAAAATATTAATGATATTAATATTAAAAACTAAATATAATAATAAAATCATAAATAATAATTGTAATAATAAAAATAAAATAATAATAATAATAATAAAATTGAAATTATAAACAAATTTATAAAATAATAATATTATTATTAACAATAATAATTTATTTTTTGTTTTAAAATAGTTAATAATCTTATAATTTCATCAATTAAAAAATAATAATTTATTAATCACATTCAACAAATTAATTATATTTAATTTTAAATTAATTTAAACTACAATTTTATCTACTAAAAAAATATTTTATCAATCACATACATTAGTGGAAAACTTTTATAAATGTTTTAATTAAATCTCACTGTTTTTCTCTTAATCAAAACAATTAAATTTTTTACACACTTACCTCTCTAATAAATTTAAATTCACTTTCTCAAGTCTTTAATCTAAACAAAGTATAAAATCTAAGAAAATGAAACATGAATATGAATCTCGATACTCTTTTTCCAACTAGTCAGACCCTCGTGAATTCGTACTATAATTAAACGAAAGGTCCAAAATCATAAAGTATATAATTGGACAAAAGGTCCAAGAATCCAAATCATAAAGTGTGAAATTTACAATGCAAACACAAAATATTTAATATGGCAAAGGACCCAATTATAGTATGAAATAAGCTTTATTTATGGTAAACAAAGTCGTAGATATTTTTCTTAGCTTTCCATGGATAGCAAGATCATTCAACCCCTATAGTAAAAGGCATGCTTGTAAAATAAAGTAAGATAAGAAAATCAATCCAAAAATAATTAAATAATTTATAATTAAATGTCCTAAATTTATTATTTTCTAATAATGATGGAAACCTCTAATGAGAACCAAAAGAATGGTCAACAAGACGATGATAAAAAACACTCAAAATATTTAATGTAAAAATATCCCATACTTATTATTTTAAACTTCTGGACAAAAGGCAATTATTAACATAGAAGAAGAAAATCCTAAAAAAAAAAAAATCAAGAATAAATATCAAAGCTCATTTATTTTCAATGAATTTCCAAACTTGTATAAATATGAGCAAGAAAATTCCAACATCTAAAACATCAAAATAGAACAATAATTTATGAGCTAATGAAAAACAAAAATCATGTGTTTGGATTTGTATTTACACTTAAGCAATTCATGTAATTAACAGTACCAAACTTTGACAAGTCACTAATTTATACTTCTTAAAACACATATAATTAAAGATTAAAAGAATTTTATTACGCTTGAAATGAGGGCTAAACTACAGATAGGATGAAGCAAATATTATACTTATAAAACAAAAGAGAGAAAAAGGCCAAATAGGGAGTTGGTTTAAAATAAGCACAAAATTACCTCAAATAATGTTGAATTTTTCTCTTTTAACTTTTCCTTCTCTTCTCTTTTCATTTTTTACTAGCACAACTGTATATTATACATTTATTCATTCATTTTATTTTTATTTTTTTTCTATCACCAAACCAATCAACTCAAGAAGCAACGGTGTATATAAAAATATTTCAATGTTTAAGGCAACAACCCCACACTTATTTTTAGAAATAATTCCCAAAATAATTTCAAAACTCTTTTAATATCAGTGAGTTATAATTATATCACAGTTTTCTACCCAATGCTTAAAATGAGTTGTAAAATCATAAGAAAAAGGTTAGACTAACTCTAAGCGATACAAATAGAATTAAGGCACGGTGAGACAATTTGGCTAGTACCTAAAAAAGAAAAATCATCTAAATCATTTTAATAATGCATGTGACATAAGAAACATTAAAAAGAAAAAAGACAACTAAGAATAATCACACAAGATAACAAAGGAAACGAAAAAGGGCTTAAAAGTTCACAATGTAATTATTCTACAGATTATTTAAGTTTCAATTTGACAAGTTAATTCATAAATGATGTGTCATATTGTAGCATCTTTAAGGTAAAAAATGGTAAAATTGCTAAAAAGTCATGTAAAATTTAATGGAAATGAACAAAACTTAAAACAAGGAAAATACATGAACAACAAAATTACTCACTACTTGCATTGTTTTGTTTCATATTGCTTTAGTCGAAAGCAATTTCTTTCTTCTCCCCATCGTCTTTTTTTTAACCTTCCCAAATCAAGCTCATGTTTCTTTAATTTGCCAAACAATGTTATTGTATTCATGGATGTGAGATCCTTTGATTTTAAGATGGTCACTACTTTAGAGTGTCATAATTTGTTCAAATATTTAAGAGTCTTGATGTTGGCTCTTTTATATCCAACTTCTTTATAAGAATTATACGATTATGTTAGAAAAAATATATATGGCTTAGTTAAACCATGAAGGGGTGAAATGATTTTGAAACTTTTTCAAAAAAATTTTCCTTTCCTCAATTTCTTTCAAAAACTTATTCAATTTAAAAAATAAAATGCAACTAATTTGATAATCATGATTAACAATATAAGGAAGATAAATAAAGAGAAATATTATACAAGAAACTTATGTTGGTTCAGATTATAAATGATCCTACATCTAGCCTTATTTATTCAACATTAGAAAAGCTAGATTCCAGTATCTTTAAAAGTGTATACAAACACTCACACATTCATATTACAAACTCAAGACAACAAGTAAAAACTAGATCAACTCTTGTACTCACACAAGAGGATATCAACCTCATTAACTCTTGATGACACAAGAGGGTATACACTGGAACACTCCATCGAGTTTATAGTAAGGAAAGAATGTACCAAAGTTCACAACAGAAGTAAATCAAGAGTTCAACATAACATAACCTTTTGGATTCTAAAAAATTTGAAAGCACTCTTGGCAAATGAAAATAACTCAAATATCTCAAAAGAATTCTTGTTTCTCAATAGTATTAGTTGTGAACAAGAGTGAGACCAAAGCTCTATTTATAGAATTCAAAAAATCATCTAAAGAAAGTTCTAGTGTATTTAATCAATTATTTCAAGAATTTAATTGATTATTCTTGCTTAAATTTGAAAAATAGTTACAACTCTTTTTATTTTAATAGATTAAGGCAAGTGTTAATTTATTAAATTCACTTTGTATTTGATATATAAAAAAAAAGTTAATGGATTATACAAGATTTTGATTGGTTAATTTATGAGAACATTGAAAGTATTTAAAATTGCTCACAGGTGCAGTCCATTAATTGAATTGACAATCAACTATCCTATCCTGAAACCTCTCATGAATAGTTTAATCCATTACACAAAAACTTAATCAATTAGCAAAACCATAAAACATTTTTCTCATATTTTTCATTTTACAAAAACTTAATCGATTACAAAAAAACATTTTTCAATTAGTATAGGTTGTGTATTTAATTAAAAACCTTGTGTAAACGACTCAACAACATACAATGAAGGTTACAAATTCTCAAAATATCTTTATCTTCAAATATCATTGTCAAAACATCTTAACTGGAGGCTTAAATATACTCTTCAAGACAATAAATTATTTAGTATATGATTGAATCATTTATGTATATCATAGATGTTTTCTCCCTGAGGTATCCTAAACATCTCATATTTTTGTATGATGGTGTTCTTTCTTGCTCTCTTAACATCTTTTGTACCCTCATGGGTTACGACTAAAACATCTCATATTCCTTGGCACATTAACACATTGATATCTTATAGAACTCATCAAGAGTGAGGGTGAAGATAGGAATTTCTTTGCTCTAACATCATATTAAACTCTTTTGTTTTCTTTTATGCTCCAAGTGGAAAGCTCCTTTTGAACTTGCATACATTCAACCATATAGAAAGGGATAAAATAACCATTAACAACAACATGCCACACTTCCTTATCAACTGACTCAATAAAGATTTTCATATGAAATCTTCAAAAGACATAATTTTCTTCAAAAGTTACCCTCAATGAAGGTTTGGTTTTGACTAGCCATTTTAGGATATTTTCTTTTGAAAAACTATCAACACAAGCTTTGAGGCCAATTGTAAGCAATAAGGAATTGTTCAGTATCAAGAAAGGGGATGAGTTGATGTTTCTTTAAAATAACTTTCCAATTAACAGATTTTGAAAACTTTTCTTGAAGCACTTGATTAAAGAGTTAAGATTCTTGCAAATAAAAGACACAAGTACAAAAGAGATAGAGAAAGAGAGATTGCTCAATAAATTTTAACTTGGTTTGAATCAATTGATTTTACATCCAGTATTAATCAACTCAACCTTAAATTGACTATATTCACTATCTAAAAATGTTTAGATTACAACCACACTACGTATATGAAATATACAATCACACTTCAAGATAATGTACCTATATATCTGTTTTAGGATAAAAACAAAATTCTTATATGGTGAAACTGCTTTAAGGTTGATTTTATTTCTTAAGGATTGAAAATATGTCTTAATGAGTTGAGTTCTAACAAACTATCTATAATCTAATCAAATATGTTGAATGATTATGTTTTTATTATCCTAATAACTCGTCTTGTTTAATTCTTGTAATTATTAATACATATGTGTGTTAGGATATGATCAAAATCTTGGGTGATATTTTAGGTACATGTTTAGATACTAACTTGTGTCTAGGATTGTATAGACTTCTATGCCTTAACATATATATACTTTCCTTTTGCACCTCTTTATCACACTTGAATAACCAAAATGATCTAATTAAAAACTTTGTTAATCCAATTTTTATAAACATTATTCTAGTACAATTTTTTAACATTTCAAAATAAGAATTTTAGAATTCATTCTCCTCTATTTTTGGTATGAATAATTTAGAAAAAATAATTTTTAATTATTCTAGAATACATCATAATAAGATTTACCATTACAAAATTAGTGTTTCATAACAATTTAAAATTCATCCTATTTCTTTTAATTGATTTGTAATGAAATTACCTTTTTTCATGTCTTCCACTACATATGTATGAATGAGCGATTTAGATCTATGTAGAACTTGAACCTTCCAACTCAATCTCAAATCCCCAATGACAACTCATTGAACTCCGATTGAGATAAATCTATTAAAAGCCAAAACAATTTTTACACTTATCAAATTTGTTTCTTTAAAATCTTATTATGCAACTCTTCCTTTAGGTCCTGCAAATTATAAATTTCTTTTACATTTTTAAACTCAATCTCTTTTCTTTCTATATAAAAAATATTTATTCATTCATGAATTTTAATTATCATTATGCTATAACATGCAAAAGACATGGACAAAAGGTGTTTTTGTTAAAAAGCATTTGGTGAAAGAACATTTTAGGATGAATTCTAATAAACTTTGTGATGAACTTCTTGGAATATAGTTCAAACTATTCCAAAATGAATTCTAAATTGTTCCAGAAAATTCTTTCCATAATATATTTCATTACATGATGTTCAAAAATATATAATATAGAATAATTAAAAATCATTTTTTGACTATCAATTTTAAAATGAGAGATGACAATCTAGAATCCCCGTTTTAACGAGTTAAAAGGTTTTTTTAAATATTATGTTTTAAAGATACTTTTATTACCTTTTGGAATATCTATTTTAAATTACTTTTATTTTGTGAATATTGGCTTGATAAAATCTTATTAAAGTTCCTAGATCGTTTAACTAAACCAAACTGTTTAACAAAATATATGTAACTTCTAGCATAGTGGTGGCTAGTTTTAGTAGAACACGTCTAGTTTCTTAGCTTCTATCGAGACTAGTTTTGTTTGAGAAGTTGCCTAAGTGACATTTTAGCTCAATATTAGGAAAGATGTTTACATGTCTTCTCCACTAGTTTAAGTATATTTTACGAAAGTTAGTTATGATAGTTATGTTGTGTAAATAAGTGTAAAACACTATAGGTGAGTGCAAGAAGAGCGAGGTGAATTGAACTAATTTAAAATTTCGCAAAATACTATTTCCAAAATGAGTTTTTTTTACAAAATCAATAAATTGTAGTAATAAGAGAAACAATCAATCAGATTAAAATTTTAATCTATTTTATTTTCTAAATTACAGTAATCAGGAAAACAATCAATCAGATTAAACTTTTAAACTTTCACACTTTTCTTGATCAATATAATCTCAGAAAAAACAATCAACTATACTCTAAATTCTATTGAAGAAAATTTCTATTAATTCATAGTTTTTACAAAACTTATAAAAAGGTGAAAACATCATGATAAGAGAAATTATACATATAAATTTTATCCTGGTCACTCTTTTACAAGAGTTACATCTAATTTCTTTTTCAATTAAGCAAAGATTACCCTAAACACAACACACAATACAATTCAATTACAAGAACCCCTCTTGCACCTTATAAGAATGAAAACCAAATTGTACAACACTTTGTCACACCATTATATTCGGCAACCTTATCTAATTATAAAAAAACCTAACAAACAACTAAAGTTCAACATACAAGCTCAAGGTTATATAAAAACTCCCAACTATATTTTAGACAACTTCAAATCTATCTTGAACAGCCACAAATATGCTTCAAATTCGAAACTTCACTTATAATAATGAGCAATTGTGTAGATTAATTGTTTTCAATCGAAACTTCACTTATAATAATGAGCACTTGTGTAGATTAAACTTACTATAGCAAAACAATAACCACACACACTTAATTAACTCTAACTCAAATCATCATAAGTCTTCTTCATTTGTTGGATTCGTCTAATATCCAGGACCAGTGTACTAACAATAAAAACCTATACAGTTCAACATAGAATTGAGAATTCATGAGAGAAACTTCAAGATGTAAGTTCTTATCATATCAGATTATGTGGACTTAGATTGAAGTTTATTATTCCACGTCAAATTTATAGTTACTTTCATTACTCTTTTCATTTCCCATGTTATAAAGCTAATATAATGTGTTGGAAATTTTGGAAATTTTAGGAAGTGTAGGAAACAAAACTCCTTTCGAGGCTAAACAAGGCCGTATTCATAAAATTCCAAGTCCATCCGACTCCCATTAAAGAAAAAAAAATGGATTGTTCTTACGTGCACCCCAATTTTTTAAAAAATGACTACTTTATCCTTTCTATTTTTATAACGACATGAATTTATAGGTTTCTAAATTTTTTTGTGAATTATACAAGTAATTTGAGTTGCAATATATTGTATGTCCTAGAAAACCAAAAGTAATACTCCAAATCAAACAATTCGTAGCTTAAGTAAAAAAAGAAAAATTGAATTGAGTACTTTGAAAAAATACCTTGAGACATTTTAAATTGTATAATTTAAAATAATATATTTTAAATTCTGGATTCGGAAATTGATAACTATTTTTGAAATACGTAATTAAAAATATAATTATAAAGGAGAGATTTGATAATCCAAAATATTTTCTTTTTCAGTCCAATCTAGAAATTTGTTATTTGCGATAACAATATTAAATATTAAAATTACAATGACTTTGAAAGTCTTGGTTTATATTTCACTGGTGTCTGTTCCAAAGTTTTGCAACATTTAATTTATTCTCTTAATTACTAAAAAAGAAAAGCAGACATGAATAGCAAGGATATAAAATTCAGTAAATTTGTGTAATGGTAATTTTATAGATTAAGAATGAATATATGAATCGGTAACTTTGATATAAAAAAGTGTTCAATAGTATTTAATTTAATTTAATTTAATTAATATTGGTATCCAAATGAAATAGCAACTTCAATTTCATATTGAAAATAAATAACATTATTAGAATAGAAATTCAATCTAAAATCATGCAGCAATGAATTAATTTTCTATAATATAAACATTATCCTTTTCGCAAATATATATGAAAACTCCAAAACCAACAACAATTTATGGAGTTTGAGAAAGTATTGCTTAATAATAGGTAGGAGTTTCTTTATAAAGTAGAATCATCAAGTATATAATTTCAAGTTACATATTGTTGAATACCATTGAAGAACACTTGCATTATAGACTTAAAGAGATTTTAGGTGTTCCAATACACAACATTATTACTGCAACAAATTTATTATTTAATTTTTCAGTTAGTATTAGTATTGTAGTTAGCAAACTTCCGGATTGAAGTGAAAAAGAAAAAAGTATTTAAGATTACAAAATTACATTTTTGAATTAGAAATTCTAAAAATGATTTATGAATTTTTTAATTCACAGTTATGCAATCTGAAAATATCTGAACACCAAATTGTGAGCAGCAATTTGTTGGCATCACACCCTCCACAGGCTTCTCTCTGAAACATGGTGGTTTCATGATATCACAACACTAACATTCTTCATATGCATTACAAACACAAGATATTCCTTCTTTCTTGCCTCCACCAAAACCCCACCAAAACCTTCATCTTCTTTTCACATTCTTCTTCCCCAATGCCATTCTGAAAACACACCCACATGGCTTCTTCTTCATCTCTCCTCCCAAGGCCTCACCTTGGCACACCCCTTATCTCCAAGTTCAACTCTTTCCCAAGAACATGGAATATCTTCATCCTCACACACCCTTCACACCCCAAGCACGGAAACCAGCAAAAGCTTTCACCTTTCCCCATCAGTGCAGTGTACACCCCACGTAGCCCCTACACGCCTTCCACACCCTCCAAAACTGAACCCCGCAACGACCCCATCTCCGTCCTCAACGAGAGGATTCGCCGCGAATACAGCAAGAAGGAGGTTTTCAGAACGGTGATGAACTCGGACGAAGCGGGGAAGTACATGCGGATGGTGAAGGAGCAGCAGCAGAAGGGGTTGCAGAAGTTGAAGGGCGATAGGGAGAGCAAAGATGGGGTCTTTAGCTACAGGGTCGACCCTTACACGCTGCGTTCTGGGGACTATGTTGTGCACAAGAAAGTGGGGATTGGGAGGTTTGTTGGGATACGGTTTGATTCTGCTAAGAATGCTTCACAAGCCTCTGAGTATGTTTTCATCGAGTATGCCGATGGCATGGCAAAACTACCTGTCAACCAGGCTTCCAAAATGCTCTATAGATATAGTCTGTGAGTTTTTCTATCCTGCCATACTTCTTTGTTGTATGTTGAACCAAATGTGGAGGTGGTGATGCTGAAATTGACTTAGGCCGTGATTGGATAAACTTTTCATTAAGCACTTATTAGAGAAGAAAATAAGAGGTAAAATCAGTTAAAATTAGCTTATGTATAAGTTAAAATGAACTTTTGGAGAAAGTAAACGAGATAGTTTGTGTAAAGGTTGAAGTGCATAAGTTGATAACTTAATTCATTTTAACTTCTTGTTTTCTTCTTTCCTATAAGTTAAAATTATCTTTTGGAGAAATTAAATGAGAGAGTTTGAATAAAAATTTGAAGTGCATAAGTTGATTCAAACATGGACTTAGTTGGCTTTGTAAATGCTGTTGTGTGAAATGTGGTGTGCTTGCATTTGTAGGCCAAATGAAACCAAGAAGCCAAGGACATTGAGCAAGTTGAATGATACTGGTGCGTGGGAGAGAAGAAAGGTTAAGGGTAAGGTTGCAATACAGAAGATGGTTGTGGACCTGATGGAACTCTATCTACACAGGCTTAAGCAAAGAAGGCCTGCATATCTCAAGACTCCTGCCATGGCCGAATTTGAAGCTCAGTTCCCTTATCAACCCACACCAGATCAGAAGCAGGTGACATTGTAGTAAATTCTATGCCTTTTGGTGGAAGAGGATTGATTGATTGTGTTTTTTCGTTGCAATTTTATCTGTTATTTTATCTCTTCTGAGTGCACATTCTTGTAGGCATTTATTGATGTTAAGAGGGATTTGACGGAGCAAGAAACACCAATGGACAGATTAATTTGTGGAGATGTTGGTTTTGGTAAAACTGAGGTTGCAATACGTGCTATCTTCTGTGTTGTCTCAGCTAAAAAACAAGCGATGGTTCTGGCACCGACAATAGTTCTAGCAAAACAACATTTTGATGTTATTTCAGAGCGCTTTTCTGTATACCCTGATATCAAGGTTGGGCTACTAAGCAGGTTCCAGGTATGATTGAGTAATTTTTACATTTTACTCATAGTTAAGTTCATCTAGTCGTTAGTCTTACACAGTACAAAATAGGAATTTCACTAATCCAATTAAACTTCTTTGATAGTCAAATAATAGTATATTGTTAAGAAGTGCTCTCTAATGATAATCCACTAGAATCAGCATCAGAATATTTGAACTATCCCATAGATTATAACCATGGCCTGAGTTGAATAAATGCCAGTTTATGGGTAGAGTAACATTTCCTGGCACTAAAGACACAATTGCTATTTATTGGATAAACGTGACAGCCTTTTAGTTTACCTTATGTGAAATACCCTATCCAGAACATCACCTTGGTAGTGTCTGACTTTATCTATAGGTACCTTATTGCATATGCAAGCTATTTGTCCCCTGACTGTGATATTGTTTTACTATTAGAATGATTAGTTTTACTGCTTCTGCGTGGACTAAATATATCATTTAGTCAGCAATCATAAATCATTTACACCTCTAATAGTACTTGATGTTTTGGTGTACATTTCTATCTTATTTTTATTTTTTAATTATGAAGTAATGACTATATCAGAGAGTTATTGCAGTTATCCTCTTATTATTCATAGATATGAAGTATGTCACTTTATGCTGCTTGGTGTATCTGTTTTGTCCTCAGCTACATTATTTTTATGCGATGATCCTTATAGGTTTCTTTCTCCTGATTTGACAAATGCATTTATCAAGCAGTTTATGAACGCCACCGTATGCTTAATCTGTTAATTAATGTGAAACTTCTCTATGATTTGCAGTGGTGAAAGTGACAATGATTCTATGGTGGTACATGTATTATTGCCCTTATTTACCCGCATATTAAATTCAATACTGCATAGTATTATATTATTCAGAAACTGGATGTGTTGCTCCTCCTTTTTCATCGTACTTTTCTTATAAAGTGTAAGCACATGGACGTTGTAGGAACTTGTTATTAAGGTCAATCAAATATGAGCTACATCATGGTCTGCTAGGTGGATATGTATGAATAACTTACAAGTTCTATATCAGATTTTGATTATTTCACTTGTCTCAACTTGTAGACCAAAGCTGAGAAAGAAGAGAATCTGGACATGATTAAGAATGGTAGCCTAGATATTATAGTTGGGACTCATTCACTCCTAGGAGATCGTGTTACATATAACAATCTTGGTCTGCTTGTGGTTGATGAGGAGCAGGTTTACCAATTTTCTGCAATTCATATTTCTTTTTTTAATTACAGTGGCACTCCCCCTCCTTCCTTACTGAGCTACAATTTATTGTTTGCAGAGGTTTGGTGTCAAACAGAAGGAGAAGATTGCTTCTTTTAAAACTTCTGTGGATGTACTTACTTTATCCGCAACCCCTATACCACGAACTCTTTATTTAGCATTAACAGGGTTTCGTGATGCCAGGTAAGGTAACTAGCCTTTCTTTCAAATTATGAAGGAAGATTCATTGTCTTTGATTAACTTGGTATTGAACAGAGTCTTGTGAAAAATCTGTCTTGCACATTGTTGGAAAAAGAAAAAAGTTCTAAAATATATAGTTGCTGAAAAATGATGAATGTACTCTTTCTTTTGCTCTCTTAATAAGGTAGTGTAGTGCATGTTTTATCGATGCCTGTGTATGTGAGTGGGTACTATATTGAATTATGATATAGTTGATCTTTCAAATTACGGTACATTAGTATATGTTTAAGTTGCTTTACTAGAAGTTTGTTTAAGTTGAGATTTGGTTCATTAGAAATTAAACCATTCATTAGCCTAACCTGATTGGTTAGGCTTTTGGAAGAGTTAGTTCTTGACACGGTATTAAAGCCTCTATGACCACCAAAGAGTTTGATTCAACCTCCCCACATTGTCCTAAATGAGAAGTTAAATTTTAGACCAAGGTAGAGTTGCTTGTGAATTAGCCACTAAGTATAAAACCATTCACAAGCCTTCACCTGATGACTGATGCTTGATAGCTTAAGCTTTTGAGTGTTGTTTTTTGACAACTCTTTTAAGCTGCCTATGCTGCTCACACTGAGGATATCTTTTTTTCTAAGAACTAGAAAAAAAAGGAGGCTAAGTCACAGTATATGTCGAGAAAAGGGATAATGAAGTACTCTAATATCTCTTATACTTGAAGGCTAAGTTATTCTCTCTGCCCCCAACTACTTTTGCTCCTAAAATTGTGTATAACAGGATATCTGTAATGTTAAATAAGAAAAATATAGAGTGAAAGGCCTAAATATGCAACTATCTTAGTTATCAGCGAGTTGGTTCATCAATTCACTAGAAAAAAATGAAAAATTAACTTAAAAACAAATCCGTGTAACGGTAAAGTTGGTCTTAGAAATGCCTTAACAATTTTCCCCGTTAATCTTGTGGTTCTAGTTTTGCTGAGCATTGCACTTTGTTATCTTCATCTATTGCATGTTTGGTTCTTCATACTGAAATCAGGAGCTTAAGCATAATGCTAGACATGATTTCTATTAATTTCTGTTTCAGTTTAATATCAACACCACCTCCAGAAAGAGTTCCTATCAAGACTCACCTTTCTTCATTCAGTGAGGACAAAGTAATTTCAGCCATCAAGTACGAGCTGGATCGTGGTGGTCAAGTTTTTTATGTTCTGCCACGTATTAAAGGTGATTCTCAGCTACTGATTTCTATACGGACATGTGTGTGTAAGCTTATGTATTGTCCAAGTCTGAAAATAAGACCTATCATTACCTTATGCATGACTTTTAGTTTGATAGGACAAGCTATTGTTCATATACATATTATTCTAGTAGCTATTATTTTTGAGTGTTCTGTGGATAGGGTTTTCATTTGTGATGAAAAAGGAAGAATGTTTTGAACAGATAAAACTGATAAATGCACCAAAATGATGTAAGAGTGAAAAAAAGAAAAACTGTTAAGAGGAAAAAGGGAAAAAATGATTGAAGATACTATTTAAATAAAATGCTTCATAGCATAGTTCTTTAACCTACAAACATTTTAAAACCCTTTTTGAGGGCCATACAGCAGCGTCTCTTCTGATTATTACATTGTGCATGCTTTCATCTAAACATGCTCAAAAAAACTATGAATAATAAGGACCTTTTTTGTTCTTAAACATAAAGTAAAGGTACCCTAATCTTAATGATAGATCGGTTGCTGGTTTTTCTAAAACCTTCCAGCAAAGTTTACTCTGAAAATATACACGGTTTTTCCCTTTTGTATGCTGTGTGACTCACCAGGGAACCGTAAAAAGGATGCTGCACTATGGGCAAGCCCTATGGTTGTAATACATGATCTTAATTTTCTGTGACAATCAAAGATTTTTTTGAAAAGGAGGTTGAACATTCATGCGTTGGAACTTGCAAGGTAGAGTGCGGTAAAGTAACATTAATAAATATAGATTGTCATCTGGCCAGCTGCATCCCACTGCTACTTTCCTTTCTTTAATATTTTACCTGCCTCCAAGAGTTTTAGGAACACTTTTTGTCACTTTACACCCAAAGAAATGACGAACTGATGAATATTTCAGGGAAAGAAATATTAAACATTTTAAAGGAGAGGTGCTGTTAGGAACGTTCACAAAGAAGGTAAAACACAGAAAAGAAATAGTAGGGACAGTCTCTCAAAACTGTATTACTTCTTCGGGAAACTTCCAAACCAAGGTTTACAAATGAAAATACTTCCTTTCACATAGGGTATTCCCTGTTACAAAAACAACAACCGTCCTTTTTCATCTACCTCATAAGGAAAGAATATATAGACTTCCTAAAAGAAAGCCTCCTTCCTGCAACCGCTGTTAACAGCTAACAACTAACTAATTTTTAAATTTCCTTCTATAATAAAATTTCCACACCCTCTCATTATTCAGATTTCTATCATTACTCACCCGTGCTGGAACAATCTTGTCCTCAAGGTTGAATTTTAGATACCTCCTAACCAAATGATTGAAGCCATCTAGCACCCTCTCCAACATATCAATGCCTCTGCAGCACCTTTGGACTCATCCTCAAGTAACCTCCTATGAAACATTAGTTCCAATTGTCCATCTATGATGCTCAAGATAATATTCCTAGAGATTCTGACGTTATCTCCAACATATTTCTAGGGATTATGACAAAGAGTGTCTTTTGATACCATAAATTGCTGATGATCAGAATGCTTGTGTAGTACTAGAAAATTTATTGGAAAATTGCTAAAGTGTAGTTTTATAATATCTAGCCACCTGATTTCACTTGATTAGTTTATTTCCATTTTTTTCAGGAATTTGCTAAAGGAGGTAGTGAAACAATCTTATTTTCACCATTTGTGAGAATTATTGAAAACAAAAAATAAAGTGAAAAACAAGGTCACAAGCTCATAGTATTAATGAAGATAAACCAAACACAACCTAATAGAGTTTATGTGATTGTATAATAGCTTAAGTGTTTAAGTTTCTGTTGTAAGCAATAGATTAGTCTCTGCCAGCTGTTGTTACTTATGCCAGCTTCTGTTGTTAATCAAACACACACTAATTCTACACACCCTTACATACTCTAGAAATCATTTTAGACATTAGAATTTACAAGAAACAACTATAGAATGAACTACGCTGGTCATTTTATCAGAGGAATGTGCGTCTAGAAAACTTGCGATTTCAGTTCCTCAGAAGCCTGCTGATATATTAGTAATGCATAGATGATAGAAACAAGTTGAACTACGGTCTCGCATTATTGCAAATATGTTTTGTGCACATTTGGTGTTGCTCCTATTAGAGAAAGAATTGTACTATTACATGGCCATCACAGTCCTAAAAGGAATTATCATGGTGTTGCTGTTAATGTATATATGATAATATGTCTGATGTCTATTACAGCACTGAATCTGGTTTCTCAATAATTGTTGTGTTACAGGACTGGATGAAGTAATGACATTTCTTGTAGAGTCATTTCCGAATGTGGAAATAGCCATTGCCCATGGGAAGGTAGTTACACACTTACACCTTTTTAAGGGTCTATTCTATTGCATGAAGAATGTTAGTTTTTGCTGATTACATTTGCTCTGTTGCTCAGTGTGTGGGTGGATAAGTAATTATAAAAAATGGCAGTTATTTTGTATTTTGATACTCTCTCCATTCCAAAATAATAGTCTTTTAGCTTTTTATTTTTGTCCAAAAACAATATTGCTTTTATCTTTTTAAAGCTATTTTTTTCCAGCAATGCATGTACATATAGTTACAAGTAATAAATATACCAATCGCATTGAAAAGAGATACTAGATTAGTTGATAAGTTAGAGGTATTTTGTCCTAATTTATTTTAATTTAAAGGAAGGAGTTTTGTAGAGATCTTTGTCTTCCCTGCTGTTTCCAGGCATTGTTACGGCCTACAATCTACATCTATACATTGTTACTCTATAAAATCATGTCATATCTCCCTATTAATGTGATTAAGTCATATCTCTAACCCTTCCCTTCAAGATGGAGCATATTTATCATGAGACAAACTTGTTAAAAATGGTTAAAGGGCATGAGAACAAAAATGGGTAGATGATACAACGACAGCTGAAAAAACAAAAAATGCTCAGAGAAAGTAGCAGTTGCTGGAAAAAAATTATTAGAGGGCATGACAATTGCTGGAAAGAAAAATTTCTCAAAGGAAATGACAGTTGGCGGAAAGCAAAAATGATCAGAGGACACAACAGCTGTTGGACAGCAAAAATGCTTAGAAATCACAATGGCTTTTAGGAAGCAAAAATGCTCAAAGGATACGACAGTTGTTAGGAAGCAAAATTGCTCAAAGGACACGACAGTTGTCAGAAAGCAAAATTGCTTCATGGTGACTGCTGGGAAGCAAAAACTGCTCAGAGGGTTTGGCAATTGTCAAAGAGAAATAAATGGTTATCACATAGCAAGGCGACTACAGTGATGATAACTAGCTAAGAAAAGCTTGTAGGAAAAAAAAACTTGCTGTAAAAATGTCAATGTTGCCAAAAAAATACCAGTGTTAACAGTACTCTCTGGAAAAATGTTGACAGTAAATAGTATTTGCAAACAGTAGTAAATATTACTCACCAAAAAATGTTGGTGGTAAACAAGAACACTAGCTAGAAAAAAAGGCTCAATAGAAAGTTGTCTGCAGTGAACAGTAACTCCAGTGGTGAATTGTTGTGATGGTGGCGGTGAACAATGTATCTAGCATGAACAATCACTAGAGAGTCAAATAACATACACCGGGTTTCTAAAAAAATTACTCTTAAGAGCAATGGGTCCACAGGAAAGCACGAAATTTGGGTTCCGTTTTTGTTAGGCTCTCGATACTGTGTTGAAAGGAACAAAACAGGTCACTGAGGATGGTAATGCTTCAGTACCATGTTGAGAAGGGAGAAACTAAGAAGGAATGTAATGAATTCCATGTGTTGGGTACATACATGAATATTCTTATTTATAATGAGGAAGTGGTACAATAATAGGGAGCAAAATTAATATTTAATAAAGGGAAATATTTGGAAAGATATTTCCCAATCAAATCATATCTTCGAAAGTGAATTTAGGCTTGACTCAACCTTACAAAATTGATTTTTAAAGTGAGGTGTGCACCTAATTGTATATCATAATTTGACCATATCTCTAGTTGATTACAAAACTAGTTTTCAAAGTGAGTTTTGCGTCAAATTATTTGTTATAATTTGACTATACTTTTAGTCAATGTCTCAATGTGGGATCTTCAACATTAACAAATATGTAAGTATGACAAATTTCTACCTTTAGGATGTTGCAATACAATCTGATCTAATTATGGAAATTGATGCAATTGTTCCATCCATTCCCATC
>Ga0099825_1004064_pt1 | contig 19316 bp, 18 predicted proteins | sample SiratroredBW_FD_76838 | JGI IMG/M metagenome (GOLD analysis project Ga0099825, IMG submission 76838) | Root nodule microbial communities of legume samples collected from California, USA - Siratro red BW | ecosystem: Host-associated > Plants > Roots > Nodule | place: USA: California | collected... | reverse complement strand
CCCCCCTCTTGTATTTCAGCCAAAACAGTTTCCAACACATGTTATAAGTGAATTGCACCGTAACACATATGTTGTTGAAAATTGTTGAAAAGAGGAACATGATCAATTTCTCAAGGCATGAGTGATCACTATCCTTAAGGACTTATCTGCAGTGTATTGCACAAGTCCCCCAGGATACAACAAGAACTTCTCGGGTGATATAGAGGATTTCGAAACTAGCAAACAAGCTCTCTTATAAGCAAAAATACCCAGGACAATGGAAAGAGGAGATTGAAAAGAGAGAAAAAAAATGCTTCAATTAGTGTGTTTTGGAAAAGTGAGGGGGGTCCCATTTATACTTGAGCACCTTCTAGTTGTTACAGAGGAGTATTAAAGGTGGGAGAAGAATCTGGTCACACATCCCATCCAGGTGCAAATATTTGAACCAATTACATTTTAATAGGTTTCAATGATGTTTTAATAGGGTTTAATGGGTTTTAATAATTTTTCAAAACCCCTAATTACAAAATTCCCGTACATATTGCAAAATGTAAAAAAAACAAAAAAGATAAATATTGGGTCTCATATAAGATGTAATGCATCAGAACTAGTATAACAAGCTATATGTACTAGCTTTAGATTGATGAACTTAACAACATTATAGTTGGTATAACAAGCTATATGAACCAAGACACTTCATATGTGTTAGAGGTTTTATCAATCACAATACACCCCCACAATTCTTGTCGTTATTGTTATGTTGCGTTTATTAGGCCATGCGCGTGCACGATATTCATGAGTGCCCTAGAAATGTTGCCAAGATCTCACGCAAGTGGCCCCATTTGACACTCATATAGGTGATTTCATCAAGTGTATGTTGCATATCATACACCACTCGTAAGGGATATGAAAATCATTAAAACCTTTTTTTTGGCTAAAATTCTTATATCACATAGAATGTTAATGACAAAATTTACCCTCTCAATAATGGAGTATCTAACACTTTCACACACACCATAGGAATTGACAAAATGATTTTAAATTAATTTTAGTGCTAACAGAAGTAACAAGTGACTTGTTTTTACCCATATGAACCTTATTCATGGGATCTCTAACCATAAAGGTTCGATTTCCATCACTTGTTTGTTTGCAAGTGGCTTGAGTCTCATTCCCCTCGACATTTCTAAAATCACGTTCCTCCCTAGAGGTTTTGTCAGAGGATCAGCCAAATTCCGTTCTAACTTAACATAGTCAATGAAAATTGATCCACTCTTTAGCAACTACTTTACCAAATTATGTTACAATTGTATATGTCTATTATTTCCATTATAAGTTTTGTTTTATCTATTGTTATTGCCGATTGAAAATCACAACATATTGATACAAATGGGTTTCATTTCATTCTTAAGAAATGTTCCTGAGAAGTTTTTCAACCACTCAACTCCACTTTCAGCTATTTCATGTTCAAGAAACTCTGATTTCATTGTTGATCTAGCAATAATCATTTGCCCAGCTGATCTTCGTGTAACTGACCCCTAAGTGTAAATACATAACCACTAGTGGATTTTGTTTCATCTAAATCAGAGATCCAGTTAGCATCATTATACCCTTCTAGCATAGTGGAAAATCCACTATATTCAATGATATTCATTGTACCTCTTAAATATCTCGAGTCTTGCAAGTGCATCCCAATGAGCTAGGACATTGAGTATACATGGTTAGTCTACTTACTGCATAAGCAATGTTTGGCCTAGAAAAGCTCATTAAATGCAATAAGCTCTCAATTCTCTGGGCATATTGAGATTGACAAATATATTCTCCTCTATTTTTCTTTAATTTGTAGTCCGCATCATGTCCTTATTGATTTAAAATCACAACATCCAAACTTCCTAAGAAGTTTCTCACTATATTGCTCTTGGGATAGTAATATATTATCTCCCTTCCTTATAACTTTAACTTCTAGAATCACACTTGCTTCACCCATGTCTTTCATTACAAACTTATATTCAAGAAATAATTTTTTTTTAGAAACTATGTCAATACATATACTAAAATTAGCATGTCCTTCACATCTAAACATATAATAACACATTCACAATTTTCAAATTTAGTGTAAACACATTTATCAACTCACTAGTAGAAAAATCATCACAAAGTAAAACAATATGAATTTTTCATGCCATTGTTTTTGCACTTGTTTAAGCCCATACAAAGATTTTAAAAGTTTGCATACTTTTTCCTCTTGACCAAGAACTACACAGCCTTCGACGATTTAATTACTCATGCATGTTAATTAATCCTAGTCATTGCAATTTAATAACATACTATTGAATATAACGGGCTTAGCTCATTTTTTTGTTATTCTATTACTATTTCTGTTAGTTTTATTATCTATAAGTAAATAACCTTATGCGTGTATTTTGACACAAGGAAATTAATCCTATACCTATTTCTCTTTATTTTAATATGATATCTAGGGCCTAGAGTTAGGGTTAAATATTTTTCGGTGAACCTATTGTTCACCGTCCTCATCAAGTTGTAAACGCCGCCACCGTCGCTGCAGCCACCGTCGCTGCCGCTGCCGATTGGGTCGACCACATCACTGTCAGGAGTGCCTCACCTCAGCGACCACCGTGTCGTTGGAATCACGGTGATCGGAGCAGCGACGCCCCTTCACGCACCATTTTCGTTCCCGTCATCGTCATTGTTGATGTCGTGCATGGCGGCGCTTTTGGCATCGTTTTGGGTGGCGATCAACGTCGTTGCAATTGTTGTCCTGTGAGTGTTCTGGATCCATCCTCATCATCTTGATCGAAACCCGTTTGTTTTTTTAGGGTTTTTCTCTCTCCTCTATGGCTACTTTTGTGGCTGCCGCTACATTTTCTTCTGTTGTTGCCTCCTCTACTATCACTATACCTGATCATTACACTAATTATGTTAATGTTCATCTCTCAATTGATAAATTGGATAACACAAATTATGATACTTGGGCCTTTGATATTAGATTATGGCTTAAAAGTCAAGGTTATGTTGATCATCTTACAATGTTTGTTGTTAATCTCCCTGAGCATGAGGTTTCTCGCTAGTCAAAAATTGATGCTCAATTGTGCATGGTTCTCAAATCGACCATTCACTTGTCTTTGAAACAAATTTTTCGCTCTTATGAGACGTGTTCAAAAATTTGGGAGCATGTCAAATTATTATATACTAATAATAATCAACGTCTTTATGGGGTATTTCAAAATCTCCTTCATGTTGTTTCTTCGAGATGTCTTGATGGTATAATGTCTAAGTATCTTGGTCAAATGCATGCACTTTTTCATGATTTTAATGAATTGTTGCCTCCTGCATCCACTCTATCTCAAGAGATTGAGCAGCGGTCTAAGTTTTTCATGTTGTTAGCCTTACATGGGCTTCCTAATGATTATTCTTCTATTCGTAATTAGATTTTGGGATCTCCTGTTGTGCCCACCCTTACTTCTACTTGTTCCACCCTTCTGCGTGTACCAAGTAAATCCCACATTAATATATCTAATCCAATTGATGACTCTTCTGCCTTGGTATCTCAACGGGATGACCGCATTCGTTCTCAAAAGTCGAGCAAAGGGCGCCATAAGTGTGACCATTGTGGCAAACTTGGCCACAAAGTGACAGGTGTTATGGCTTACATGGTCGTCCTCCTAAAACTGCTGCAGTTGTCCAAGTTGCTCCTGTGCCACCATCTACCATGGATCCTACTTCATTTGATACCTCAAGTCCACATGCTATTTTCAATGAATTTCTTAAATGGTATGAGGATCGTCAGAACTCTAGTTCCACTGTATATGTTGCACATATAGGTATCTCTTTTATTAGGTTCATCCACCCCAATTCCCTTGGTCATTGGGTTCTATACTCAGGTGCCACAGATCATATTACTGGTAATAAATCCTTTTTCCTTTCTTTGTCTACCTTTGGTCATTTACCTTCCATTACCATGGCTAATGGTTATAAGGTCTCATCCCATGGTGTTGGTACTATTCATCTTTTTCCTTCTTTGCCTATTGATAATGTTCTTTATGTCCCTAGGTCACCTTTTAATTTATTATCTGTTAGTCGTCTCACTCATTCTCTTGATTGTATTATTTTTTTTACTAAAGATTCTGTTAGTTTGCAGTACCGGAGTTCTAGATGAATGATTGGAACCGGATGTGAGTCTCATGGTCTTTATTGTTTACGAACATCTGCTCATGTTGGCATGGTCATAGACTCTCCATCTCTCCTTCATGCTCAGTTGGGACATCTTAGTCTTGCCAAGATGCAGCAACTTGTTCCAAGTTTATCCAAGTTGTCCAGTTTGTCTTGTGAGTCGTGTCTTTTAGGAAAATATAGTCACAATTCTTTTCCTAGTAGTGTCTCCCAACGTGCTTCATCCCCTTTTGCCTTAGTTCACTCTAACATTTGGGGACCAAGTCGTGTTAAGTCTAATTTAGGATTTCAGTATTTTGTTACTTTTATTGATGATTATTCAAGATGTACTTGGTTATTTTTAATGAAAAATCATTCTGAGTTGTTTTCAATATTTCAATCTTTTTTTTTTAATGAAATTGAAAATCAATTTGGTGTTTCAATTCAAATCTTACGGAGTGATAATGCTCGTGAGTATCTTTCTCAGTCTTTTACCACTTTTATGAAATCTCATGACATTCTTCACCAAACCTCTTGTGCTTATACAACTCAACAAAATGGGGTGGCTGAGCGCAAAAATAGACATCTTGTTGAAATTACTCGTACTCTTTTAATTGATGGTGAGGTTCCTCAATGTTTTTGGGGTGATGCTATTCTTAGTACATGTTATCTTATTAATTGTATGTCATGTTCAGTTTTAGAAAATAAAATTCCTCACTCTATTTTGTTTCCTCATAAGTCTCTCCATCTCTTACCCCCTAAAGTTTTTGGGTTTACACACTTTGTTCACAATTTTAGTCCTAGGCTTGATAAATTATCTGCTCGGTCTCATAAATGTGTCTTTTTAGGATTCACTAGATCTCAAAAAGGATACAAATGTTTTTCACCCCCACTTAATCCTTATTTTATTTCTGCAGACGTCTCCTTTACTCAATCTTCTTTTTATTTGAAGTCTTTATCTTCTCCTCTTGCATCTTCATCTAATCAAATACATATTCTAGTTGTCTGTCATTCTCCTGTCATGTCTAATGTACCTATCAAATCACCTCCTTCACTACCTCTTAAGGTTTATAGTCGTCGTCAAACTTCCCATTGTCCACCAAGTGAGTCTCCCTTGGTGCCAGATCTTTCGTACCCCCCAGCTTCGACAGTTAAACCTAATATTTCCGTTGCCATTCATAAAGGTATACGTTCTACCCGTAATCCCTCTCCACATTATACTCCCTTGAGTTATCATAAACTATCTCAACCTTTTTATGTTTGTCTTTCGTCCATTTCTTCAGTGTCTATTCCAAAATCTGTAGGTGATGTTTTAGTCCATCCTGGTGGGCGTCAAGCTATGCTTGATGAACTCAGTGCTCTTCTGAACAGTGGAACTTGTGAACTCGTTTCTTTACCCTCTAGGAAATATGTTGTTGGTTGCAGGTGGGTCTTTGCTATCATAGTTGGTCCTGATGGCACTATTGATCGTCTCAAAGCTCATCTTGTGGCTAAAGGCTACACCCAAATTTTTGGTTTGGACTATGGTGATACTTTTTCTCCAATGGCAAAAATGGCGTTTGTTCGCCTATTTATAGCCATGGCAGCTCTTCAAAGGTGGCCTCTTTATCAATTGGATGTTAAAAATGCTTTTCTTAATGGGGATTTGCAGGAAGAAATTTATATGGAGTAACCTCCAGGTTTTGTTGCTAAGGGAAAGTCTTCTGGATTGGTATGTCGTCTCCGCAAATCTTTATATGGTCTCAAACAGCCTCTTAGGGATTGGTTTGCAAAGTTTGGTAGTGTTATTAAAAAATTTGGTATGACTCGCAGTGAGGCAGATCATTCAGTTTTTTATCGTCATTCGAATGCTGGGTGTATCTATCTAGTTGTATATGTTGATGACATTGTTCTTACAGGTAGTGATCACCATGGCATTTCTCAACTTAAACAACATATTTGTCACAATTTTCAAACCAAAGATCTTGGTAAACTTAGATATTTCTTGAGGATTGAGGTAGCACAATCCAATAATGGTATTGTTATCTCTCAAATAAAGTATGCATTGGATCTTCTAAAAGAAACTAGGTTAATGAATTCTAAATCTGTTGACACACCCATGGACCCTAATGCCAAACTTCTACCTAGTTAAGGGGAACCCCTCTGAGATCCTAAGAAGTATAGAAAGATTAATTGGAAAATTGAACTATCTTATTGTTACTCGTCCTGATATTTCTTTTACAGTTAGTGTGGTGGGTCAATTTCTTAACTCTTCATGTGTTGATTATTTGAATGCAGTTACTTGTATATTGAAGTACGTTAAAGGTTCTCCTAGAAAAGGCCTATTATATATGGTCATAATGACCATACTGGAGTTGTATGTTTTACAGATGCGGATTGGGCAGGGTCTTCATCGGATAGAAGATCTACTTTTGGATATTGTGTTTCTATTGGTGGTAATTTGATATCTTGGAAGAGTAAGAAACAACATGTTGTGGCAAGATCTAGTGTCGAAGCTGAATATAGAGCGATAGCCTTAGCTGCCTGTGAACTTATTTGGCTCAAACAATTACTGAAAGAATTGCAATTTGGAGAGGTCACTCAAATGACACTCATATGTGATAATCAGGCTACTCTTCATATTAGCTCAAATCCTGTCTTTCATGAGAGGACTAAACATATTGAAATTGATTGTCATTTTGTTTGAGAAAAAAATTACATCTGGAGACATCAAGACTGAGTTTGTTAATTCAAATGATCAATTAGCAGATATTTTCACCAAATCTTTAAGGGAGTCTAGAATTGATTATATTTGTAACAAGCTTGGTACATACAATTTATATACACTAACTTGAGGAGGAGTGTTGAATATAATGGGCTTAGCCTATGTTCTTTGTTATTCTGTTACTATTTCTGTTACTTTTGTTATCTATAAATAAACAACCCTATGTGTGTATTTTGACACAAGGGAATTAACCCTATACCTATATCTCTTTATTTTAATACATACGTATAATTTACATGTCCTAATCTAGCATGCCATATATGATAGGAGTCAATAATATAAATAGAAGATAGATCCATAATCATTAATAATATTAGAAACATTGAGTATAAAAAGTCCTTGATCACAATACCCCTTTCCCACAAACACATTATTTTTTGTCATTATAATCTTATCAGATTCGAATGCCACATATCTTTCCCAATAGTGCTATAGAGATCAAATTAACTCTAAACGATGGCACATGCAACATGTCGCTTAAAGACAGAGTCTTTCCAGATACGAGCTTTAGAAGAAGTTTTCCTTTTTCAAGGATAGGAGTTATCCTAGAATCACCTAGAAAAACTTGTTTTACTTCATCCCCCAAACTAGTGTACGAGGAAAACGCAGTTCTGTTTGCACAAATATGCTTGGTAGCCTCATATTTTACCACCTATTTGCTCGTACCTTTTTGTGTTGCAGAAACACCATTTAACTTCTCAGGTGTAGAGTCGTTGTTGATTTTCATATCATCATCCATAAGTCCTTAAGATTGTTATTGATAATGGTTGAAAAGGCGAACACGATCAATTTTCTGAGGTGTGACTTATCACTATCCTTAAGAACTTATCCGCAGTAGTGTAGTACACAAGTCCCCCATGATACAACAGTAACTTCTCGAGTAGTACCAAAAGTTTTAAAACTAGCAAACAAGCTCTCTTGTGAGCAAAAGTACCTAGGACCGTGAAAAGAAGATATTAGAAAAGAGAGAATAAAAATGCTTTTGTGTGTTTTGAAGAAGTGAGGGGATCTCTTTTTATAGATGAGCATCTCATAAGTGTTACAGAAGAGTATTAAATCTATCCTCATAATACTAAAAATAGAATATTTGATTAATGTTGAGCGCAAAACGATTTTAAAAGGATTCTACTCAATAAAGTTATTGTTGTCACTTAGTTAATTAAGTCTTTTATAAATTAGTTAGATACGCGATTCAATATCGAAAATGATATAGTAACCATATATGTGCCCTTGTTGCTTTGAGTCATAAGAAAATGTTACGATAAAGAAAGGATCAGCCAAATATAGGACAACATTGAGAGACGATATGCAAAGAAAAAACTGAGTATAAGTTACACCTTATAAGCATTGGTTTATAACAAAAGGGACCAAGTTCAAGCCCTACCCAAGTGAGACACTTAACAACTTTGTTTTATTCTTAAACATATATATACACACATTTCAATGTGTCCTTTATAACCAGGCAATCAATGCATGATTTTCAACCCTCATTATCAAGTCAAGAACCTTTCCAACAAGTTCCCAAAGAAGAAGCTTGTTTTAGCCCATCCTCGGGTTTCAGCTGGTGCTTTGGCACTGCCTGGTACCTTTTTCACATTCACCATCACTGTCTGTCCAATTTCCTTGCGCAATGCTTCGATGATCTTCATGTCCACTGGGTTCCCAGATGCATCTCTCACGTAGAACACATTTAGCCCTTTCTCCCCTATGGTTGACACACCTGCCCTACTCACTGTTAAGCCATTCTCCCGTAGAATCCTTGTCACTTCTGACAGCAACCCCACTCTGTCCTTGGCACACAGTTCAAGACTCACACCCTGTGTCCACCATCCACATGATCAATGCTAACAATGATGATAATTAATTGTATGCATAAATGTCAAATAGGGTAGTGAAATTTATCACGTAATTAATTGCATGTTGTTCCAGAGTGTATGACTTATTGTGACATGCATTTGTCACGTTAACTCAATTTGCATGCGATAAAACCAAACAACAAACTTTGCCTTAAAGTTTTTAACTTGAAGTTTTTAGGTGATAGGGATGTGGATGAGATGATATTACGTGGAGATTATAGGTTCTTAAGCTCTAATGCTCTATTGAAGACAAAAGACCATCACTGTCACCGATTCATTAGGTGGATATGATGGTCACATACAATCTGAGTGGAACTTAGCCCCATATATCTGCCGTACCATTCGCAACAATACAAGTAGATAGCTGCAGGTGCAAAATGTATTAATTTGGTTAAACTCAGAAGAGTTTCTGATGAAGAGAAAGACAGAGGGAAAGAAAGAAATGAGCAGAAAAGAATATATTAGATTGGTGACTTCAGAAGAAAAGGGGTCAAAAGAAAATTAACTCACTAGCCAAAACATAGCATAAAGATTATTGAAGCACCATGTTATGAAACGAAGTTGCATGAAGAACTTACTAAGTTGAGAACCAGAAGTTCATCGGCCTTCATTTTTTGGTATGGTTAAAGAAACATGCATCAATCAAATGTGAACTGCACATTACCTCGCTAACTCTTCTTTGAATAGCAGCTTCAATGCATTTGACGACCCTTTCTTTCTCTCCTTCAGTGTCAAGCGTGCATCCATCCATGTGCCGGATGAAGTACTCCTAACAATGCACATCAAACACTTTTAGTCCATACTTTTCAACTTGGTCGTTCTACATCTAATTTTTTCAAGAATTGTTTATCTGTCTGCTAATGCAAATAGTTTTTCACTATCTTTCAATTACAAATTTTCACATAAAGTACATTTCTTAATTTTTATACTACAACGTTCAATTACTTAACTATGTAAATGACTCAAGAAATTCAGTTCTTTTCCCGAGTAATTCCCCCCATGAATCATTTGAAATGTATAACAATTTTAGTGATTTTTTAATAATATTTCTACTGCACGCTTTTAGCTACTTCCAGAGTAATCCCATTTCACTTTTTAGATACTTCAAAAGTATGCTTAATCTAATTTCTCATGTCACTTTTTTTTGGAGTTTAGCTATACGGTTTTGCTTTTGATATAAAAAGGTTGAAGTTACTTTATTGATATTATTTTAATAATATGAAACTGAATGTGTTTCACTTGTTTTGAATTACCCAACAACTCACTCTTAGGTGACATTTTTTTTTTGTTTTTTCTTTTTTTAACTTTTTATCTTTTTTTACTTTTATCTTATATTTTGTTTTTCTGTGAAAAATTAATTATTGTTTATTTATTTTTTACTTTTTTCTTTTGAAATATATTTAAAAAATATATCATTGTTCTTTTGTATTTGTTTTTTTTATTTCTTTATATTGTATGTTTTATATTTTTTATATAAAATTGTTTAAATAAATGTTCTATTTTGTTTTATAAAAAATTGGTTAAGTATTTGTTTATATAAAATTGTTTATTTTTATACAAAGTATTTGTTATTTTGTTTTTTGTTTTTTTTATAAAGATGAGTTTTTAAGGATTCTGTATATTTTATTTCTTTGAAAAAAAATTAGTTATTGTTTGAATTTGATGGAAGAGGTCACGAGTCACAAGAATAAAACAAATATAACATAGAATCATTGCAAGGTCGTTCTTCTTAATAGAATTTTAGTCTAGTGCCAAGAATGGAACATCATTTTACTGAAATATAGAACATGACATTGCATGTATATTTGTTGTTTATGATATTAAAGACATGTTTTAAAAATTGTTAGAAGATAAAGAAAAATTATCAAAGAAGCAAATCATGGAGATTATTTTAGAAAGGTGAATATATAAGATAATAATAAGAAAAGAATATTGGAATCATTTTCCAAAGGGAAGCAATATAAAGAAAAAACCATGAAAGAAATGTCTAAAGAGAAGAGTTAGTGATTCCAAATATTTGCAAAATATATATATATATATATATGTATGACAATGTTTTACTATTTAATATGGTAATAAGCTGCTTATTTGTCCAAATGTTAAAATATATTGTTGAATATAAAAAAAGAGTTTAAAACCTCCTAGTTATCATGAAGTTATGATATTTTATAGAGTTAAATTATATAATATTCTTTTGGCTTAATTTTATAATGAAATCAATTCTTTCTAAGCTTGAAACTTGTTAAATCTCATGTTTTTATAAATAGTTTGTTACCTGAAAGATGGGTCGGGCTTAAGAAAACTAAGTTGGACCCAAGAAAGTTGAGCTAGACTCATGATGCTGAAACTTAAGCCAAAATTGCAACATAATCCAATTGTGTCTGACACCACTTTTTTTGGCCGAGCACGAGTGTCGAAAAACATATTCTATTTAAGAAATATTTCGCATTAGTGTTTGCATCTTCGACCATAGATCATAAAAAGTTGGACTCGGAGGCAGTTTAGGGTTCTTGGGTTTAATTAACCATCTTCTGTTGCTCTTATTGGTTGTTTAGTCTTCTCATGACTATAAGGAGTTAAACCCATTATTCTTGGGGTTAGATGTAATTAAACAAAACTCTCAAGTAATCAATTTGGTTTCATTTATGTCCTATCATAAATGTTTTTCCTTCAATATATCAGTATTTTAGTTTTATAGATAGTGTTTGTTGTGTTGATTCATAACTCGATTATTATTCTTGAGAGTATTGAAAAATATCTCTTATGCCTAGATCGAAATTAAATTACCGAATGAAAGCTCGTGTTTAGGAATAGAGCATGATTCAATATTTGTCTTAAGATCCTTGTGAAAATGCATGATTCATTTATATAATTGATTAAGGAATTGACGGTTAATAAATATTCTTAGGCTCATGTGCTAAGGAATTGTGGTTGAGTATTATTGTGGGTTGACATTGATAATTGATTAAAAAGAAGAAAATTATTTTCATACATGAGAGTGAGGTTTGGTGAGATTTAAACTTAAAAAATTTCATTTTTATTAAGCTCTTATCCTTTTTCTATATTCTAAGTTTTGATATAAAAACTAAAAATATTCCCTTGTTTAAATTTCTGCATAATATTTTAATTATGGTTTATTTCTCTATTCTAAATTTATTATAATCATTTAAATTATTAGGTACAAATTCTCTGGAAAGGAACGATATTTATTACTTGTTACATTTGTGACTGGTATACTTGTCATCATAACAAAATTTAGCTAACAAAATTTTGACATCATTGCTAGGGATTTGTGTTTCAGTACAACAATCTTTATAATTCTTTTAGACCCAATTTTTTTATTTTTCAATTTTTTTTGTTTTCCTTTATGCTCATTTTTGTTTTTTTATGTATAATTTATTTGAACCAATTTGTTTTTCTAGTTTTCAATATATTTTGTATATACAGTACAACCTTCTTCTACTTCAGTTGATACTCTAAATTTGAATTTCCTTCTGAAAAGGAGATCGTTGATAAGATTAAGAGGACAACTAAAGGGGACTCAATCACATATATGAGTCATAGAAACTTCACAAGCATTTTGAGTCCCACCATAAATGAGAAGACTGTTGAGATGAAGTCTGCTCTTTTACAGTTGATTAACTTGTATCAATTTTCTAGTTTAGATCATGAAGATCCATGTACTCATTTGTACACATTTTGAGTTGTTTGGCTCAATTGGAATCACGGGAAGCAATGAAGAGGCATTGTTCTTTAGATTATTTTCATTCTCTGAAAAGACTAAGATTTGGCTTTAATCACAAACTAACCAAAGTTTTATTGGTTAGAAGGATGTGGAGACTAAGTTTTTAATCATTTCTTCCCTCTATCGAAGAATACATAGGCGAAGGCGACCATAACTACTTTTGTGCAAGGTGTTGATGAATCTTTAAGAGAAGTCTAGAAAAGATTCAAGGTTTTATTGAGAAAGTGTCCCAACCACAGTTTTGAAGTGGAGATTCATTAAAGCGTGTGACTCCACTTGTGAAAGTTAAGGCTTGTACATGGTGACTCAAAACCTACCATGTGATATATCTATGAAGTTATGGATAGAGCTAAAGGAAAAACAGTTGCATATTTCAAGAATCAGATATAAAAAGGTATGGGGAATAATTTATACTTGTTGAAATTTGCAATTACACATATATCTTCATGGTTTTGCTAAATACCTTAGTCCTAAGTAAGTGCCTATTATTAATACTATGCCTTAGTTATTATTGTAAATGAATAATGATTTTTTTTAATACCTTTTTTTTCTTTTCATCATATTTCATTATGAAGAAAAATTCAATTTTTATTATGATAAAAACTTCAATGTTGATAGTAAAGTTTTATACTGTTTATATAAGATCATTGAAAAAATAATCCCATAGAAGCATTGCATTTTACTTTATCAACAACTTGATAGATTAAAAAAATCTAAGGATTTGTTGGAAGAAGAATGGCAAGATATACTAGGAATAAGAAGTAACCTGGTAAATCGTTTAAGTAATTTTTATGGTTTCATAAAAATACCATTCAAGATTACATTTGTTTATGTTAACTTTTTATTTGAAATTGAATCTCTTTACTGGGAGTGTTATGTTGGAAAAGGCAAAGAATTACAAAATCTAGGAATGATAACTTTAGAACAACAACGATTAAATGCTTATGATCCACACCTTGTCTTTATTAAGTACAATCTTCAACTTGAGATAAGACAAAAGGTTAAATATGAAAATGGAGATTTATAATCTTATATGTTAAACTTATATTGAATCTGATTATAAGTGAATTACTAAAAAAGATGGTCTTTACCTACTAAACGAATGTTTCATGGATGAATGTACATGAATATTTTACTCTTAAAAAGGAAGCTCGAAGCAAAGAAAGAAAAAGGAGTATTTGTTTAAATTGTAAAAACTTGTGCAATTAAATCAATTATAAATTTATAATATTTATAAAGCTTTTGTTTTTTTAATAGATCTAAGAAATTTCACTACTAAAATTGATAAAAACGAAAAATATACCACAACAACAAATGATAATGAAGTTAAAGAAATGATTGGATATGTAGAACAAGAGGATGGGGATAAGTTACAAGATAACGTTATACTAAAGAGAGAAAATGTTATATTAAAGAAAGAAGATGACATTGGTAACGGAGATGATGAATCAAATTATAAGATTAGAAGATAGGATTTAAATGTAAGAAACAATATTTTTCATTTATTATTATGTTTTGGTTTTATGAATTAAACATTTTAACTTCACTTTTATATGACATTTTTAATATCTTTTTATATTACTTATATATTTTATCATGTATATTATAATTTATAATAACATTTGATTTACTCTTGAAAAATCTAAAGTTGGGTTACAATCAATTGGCCAACCAAAAGTTAAATGATGACTGTAATTATGTATGATAATTGAAGTAAAGAATGGATTATTGTTGAAAAATGATGTGTACCTGGGATGCATATTGCCCTTCCGATGAGATTGTAGCATGGAAAACCACATACTGCATGTCGGTGAGAGTGCAAACAATGTCAAACATCAATTTTGCCCGATCTTTGCATCTCAGACTAACCACTGAGTACCCTTTTTCCACAATACGTTCTATTCTGATTTTTGGCCTAAAAGAAGCAGCACAATCTGTTGTTGTTACTCCAGCACTTTCGTAGTCCCTGTCAGCAAATAGCATTTGGTGGAGCCTCCGATCCATGTGGGTGAAACCCATTGAAAAACTGGTCCTACCCACTTTCTCGTCATCCTCACACCCGCGTAGGATGTGCTTTAGCTGCTCCTCCATAATGGACAATCTTTTTGATTCATCCATGCCTTGGTTTGTAGCATCATTCACATAAAGGACACAAGCTATTCTCCTGTTATGAGTCCAAACTTCAGCAGCAATCACATTGAATTGGAGGCTCGCAAGGACTGCTGATATCTCTGACAAGAGACCGGGGCGGTCCCTTCCAATCAGCTCAATGGCTGTATGATCACCAATTGAATGAACTCCAACCCTTTTGCCTTGCCAACTCGTTACTCCTTCTGTGCTCTGGCCCTTTGGTCCTAAAGCCTGTTGTAACAAATAGTACTCATTATTTGATGTGTTATATATTTATGTCACTCTAAGGGAGCAATTCTGCTGCATTACATATGTAAATGAAGGGTATCTAGCTACTAGAATGAACATGGTTTTTATAGCAATATCACTATGTGGAAGTTCCTAGGTGAGTTCAGAATTTCTCCCCAAGGTAGAAAGGTGCATTGGAGACTGCAAAATGGGAAAGGGTACTGAGCATATCTGGTTTTGAATATGGTGTGAACCATGTATTTTGTTTATACTACTATTGATGTTTTATTAAAAGAACAAAGTAATAATTAGTAATCATGTGTGTTTCTTTTCTAAGACAAATAAAACTTCTTGTCTACACAATGCTCCATTTCAGTAACTCATAATTGTTATGCTATTTCAATTTATTACATCAACAATCTGCATAGTTTTCCATGATTGTTTGATTACTAATACTATCACGTTATATTATACTATAAGAATATATCATATATAGAGAAAAAAAGATGAGTACCTTTTCAATGAAGTCTATTGTTTTGCTGTCTGTTATCTTCTTTCCTTGCTGATCGGTGACATGAAATACTGTTTATTCCATTTGATAAACAAGTCAGTAGTTAAATGCTTGTGTTAATTGGGAGTGGGTTTAGCTATGAATTCATCTTTATTTACAAGACAACCTTAAGCAAATATGTCCATAAGAACTAAAATATGTTGTTTGCCATACAAATACTTAATCTACCAAACGATGTATTATCCCTCTTTTTGGCTCAAATAGGCATAGAGATAACTGAAAGTATGAAGAACATCTAGCAACCATTGTTCTCAAAAGTCACCAGCTTTTAATCAGGCTAACAATAATCAAGGACAGGACAAATTTGTGTAGTCAATGCATTACCGATTCAAGTTTTCAATCACGAACATACCATCCATAAACCATCCGCCATCAGAAGATATGTAAGCTTTGGTAATTATGAAGTCAAGGTCTGTCAAGATTTGCACCACTTCCAGCAGAATTCCAGGTTTGTTAATACTATCAAACTGCATATTATTTTTAGAAAAAATGAATTCCATTAGATATTGCATCAAGTTATCTCTATACTAATGATTCATCCAAGCACTACGGAAAAAATATGATCTGATGATGATAGCCACTTGGGGGAAGCCAAATGGTTAGCTTAACTTAATCTTTTAGCAATGGACTTAATGGGGTTTTAACAAAAATTCTGTCTGTTCAATATATATGCTTTTCAATTCAGTTTTCAACTATCTTTTCTGTTCATTTATTGAAATTAGAACAAGGAAGAAACTGGTAGCATGCTCCTAATCAAAGGCAACGCAGAAAGTGTTCACTTGCGGGTAGAATTTGAATTATTTTCTAGTCAAATGAAATTTGGCCAAAGTTTTTGACTTAAGTCAGAGAATTGACTGAGGTACAATAAAGTCTTGTTTGGCATATAAGAATAAGAATAAAGTTAAATTCAACGTGTTATGACAAAAACAAAGCTCTAGGGTTAAAGTAACTTTAAAATCCACATGGTCTAGGTATGTTTTCCCAAGATGCTGAGCTGCCAAATCATGACTCAGAACACAACGAGGCCATATCATAATTAGTCATTTTGAGAAATTATACCTTGATCAGTGTACAATCATGGCAACTATCATTGTCCACAGAGACCCTGCGAAGTGGAAACAAAGTTACCATCAAAGAGTCACTTCTTCCGGGTATTAGAAATTCCCTCCACAAACCCAATTTCACAGGGAGCTAAGCTTGGACTCTAGTGGGGATTAAATTGATTACAAACACCAATTAAGTGACCAATTACTCAAGCTTTTAACATTTTTGTTGTGCTCCTCTTTTCCTTTTATCTTTGAGACTACACTAAACCAATTAAGCCATACATAAATGCTGAGAGAATCTAAATAAATCTGCAGACTATTGCTAAGAAAAAGAAAAGAAAAGAAAACAAAAGCAGTAATTGAAGGGAAGATAAAACAGTGAACCTTGGAGGGTTGATTCTGTTGCTGAAGTTCTCATACTCCGGATCAAAATATGGCCAACAAACTTTTGCCATATAATCAACTTCCCCAGTCAACAACTTTCCTTGTTTTCCCTTTATCAAAGTGAAAAAGTCTGGTCAGAGGGAGAAACAGAACCGTTACTTTCTTGTGCAGATTCCTACTTGCATTATACAATATAATATAACTGTGTAGTGCAAAACGGATCACAGGAAACTAATGAGACCATACAGCAAAGGAATCAAATGAGTTGTGCAGTTCCTAAGACAGATCCCATCATCAGTTACATGAATGCTATATGTTATGGTGCACAATGGTTCTATGAAGTGTAGTGCATATCCACACATGCCATATTTATACCTGCAATATTTCACAAATTTGAAAAACATCACAGCATCAAAATCATATTTAAAATCATGATGTCATCAGTGGGGGGTTGATAGAGCACTACTTAGTGCAATGCTTTAGGCGCACATTCTTCCAAGCATGTGTAAAGAATCCTCGTGCTTCATTTCCTGACCTTTGAACATGACTTTAGGAATAATAACAAGTTAAGCACCCAACGTTCCTTTTCCAATAGATTATCAAATGCAGAGAGAGAGAGACAAGAATAAAGAGGATGACAGGAGAATCATGGCATCAGTAAAAGGAGACATTTTCGGTGCAAAACCTAGATGGGTACGTGGAAGAATCCACAGAGTATATTAATGCCATAGTGGAAATATAAAATGCTATAAACTTTTCCTTTCTTCGTTAACGCATAATAACGCAATTTGCTTTACAAATAGATTAACAAAATTCACAATTATTACAGAAAGCTTTAGCCATTTCTATTTTTACAAGTTTGCAACACATCTACATCTTCTAAGGGAGGTAATTTTATTCGAGTAGCATAAGATTAACACAAACTATAATATTGTATTTAAAAGTACGGGAGACTTGTTAGATATTTAAATTTAAGTTTAAATTATATATTTAATAAAAACAAAAAAGTTAAACAATATATAAGAAAAAAATCTTATAAATTTATTATCTTAAGTTTTTAATTTGGATTAAAGATGATCTTAATTTTTTATATAGATTTTGACTCAAATTCTAGAAGATAATTTGTCTTAAGAGACTTAAACAAGTATAATTTAATTATTATATCTCTAATAACTAAAAAAAATTCGTCACGGGAAAAATAAAAGATAGTTACATGTTTTAGATTTAAACTCAAAAATACTAATCAAACTAAAACAACTCTATATACGAGTTCAAAAGGGATAAAATTGATCCTTCCCAACTACGTGTAGTTCATGCACATAATCAAATCCTGAGTCTATTGCCTAAGAAGTGAGAGGCCTTACAAAATTCAGTTGATAACATGTTTATATATTAATGTATAAGTCCAATCCATTCAACAAAGTTCCGAACACGCCATCAAGCAAGGACAAGAATCCACGTGGTGAAGAGACATAGTTAGGCAATACAAGGCAATGCATATCGTACCCAAAAGAATGACAATCACGAATTTGTAACTTGTAACATAGCAGCAAACAGATGAACGGAATCTTAGAAATCCGACCAAAGTGACTTGAATGTGACACAAATATCTGATTCCAGCTTCGATGAAAATAGTTGTTTTGTTTCACTTTATTTGTGAATTTACCATCACCGAAGGTACACTTCCGTGCCCAATTGCCCTTACCTTATCCTCCACAAGTATTCCATAATATAGAAAGATCTTCAGTTACCACCGTTCAATTTGATGACCTAAACTAACTGGCTTTTCTGCAAGTTTCTTAAAAATATTCTCTCATAATGATTACACATAGTGGTTAGCACACGCAAATAGTTTATATGGTGATTAAATATATTGTACTCATGAATTGTGGGGTAGTTTATGTAGCAGGAAAACTATGTTTGATTCTCACTCCATGCAAAATTTTATTGGCCAGCGACAATATAATAGTATTACAGTCGGTGTTGTATGTGAAAAACAAATGAGTTCATCCAGAGTAATAGTATTGTAAAAATCGATATAATTACTTAACAACTATATTATAATAATATAAATAGATGATTGATAATTTAAATAAAGTTACATTTGATTATATATTTAAATAGGATTATCCATATATTATTCTTAAATAATATACACATTGATGACATTTCTACAAAGTTTGTATTTTTATACAATGTGGAAGGAATAAATAAAAATCATATGTATATATCACATGTTTGGATACATGTCCAAACAATTTGATTTAGAAAAAAAATAAGGAATACAAATACATATATAACTATATATATATATATATACATATATATATATATATATGTATACATATATATATATATATGTATATATATATATATATATATATATATATATATATATATATATATATATATATATATATATATATATATATATATATATATATAT
>Ga0099825_1004060_pt1 | contig 19326 bp, 17 predicted proteins | sample SiratroredBW_FD_76838 | JGI IMG/M metagenome (GOLD analysis project Ga0099825, IMG submission 76838) | Root nodule microbial communities of legume samples collected from California, USA - Siratro red BW | ecosystem: Host-associated > Plants > Roots > Nodule | place: USA: California | collected... | reverse complement strand
AATGTAACTTTTGTTGGTTTTGGAGACTTTTCATTTTCTAATGTGACTTTTCCTTTACTTTAGGGTTTGTTGGTTTTGGAGACTTTTCATTTTTCAGTGACCCTTCAATCACCTTCAATCACCTTCAATCACCATGAATTTCTTATAACATGAATCGCGAATCACACGATTCAAAAGCGATTCAAACGATTCATGGTGCGATTCAAGACATAAAGCGATACATAAACCGATATGTATCGTACAAAGTAATTTTTGAAACGAATCGCGATACGTATCGTACGATTCATATGATTCTAACTACTATGATCTGGCTATCTGGACTGTTGCTTGGAACCTCGTTCAGTAGGTTATTCCATGGACCACTCCCTGTAAATGTTTACTGCTTAAAGCTCCTGAACTTGATTTTAAGACCGTCCACCTAAATATATTCACATAGGAATCTTAACTTCTCCTTTACCTCTAAAAATGGCTAAGCATTTTCGGCAGGCAAGGAAAGGTTCATGAAATGTTCATGTATACTCCATAAAAGATTAGAATTAGGTCACGTCTACACTGTTAGTGCGGAGTACCACATGCAAATTTCTGCAGCTTTATCAGCATCTTCTGTTTTATACTACTAAATTAAGTACTGTGTAACTAATACAATCCGATATTCAGAGAATGTAAGAAGCTAACAAAACACTTGTAACTGAGGTACAGTTAGCATGATTAGGATTCTCTACTACAGTGGATCACACTAATTGATATAAGCTAACAGTAACAAGCTGACATTAGGAAGCTGAATCTAACGAATCTTAGGAAAAGGATTTGATATAAAATCTATTTTGTGAAAAGTTTAGATTTGGCAATTATGGTTTGGGATGAATGCCACCGACGAAAATTTAGCATATCAAATAACATTATAAAGGATGCTTCTCGTTGACCTAACTGATGAACATTGAGATGTAATAATGTCATTCAGATCATTCACAACTACTCAAGTAAATACATGTCAACTCTCTACAATGCTCGAAGAGTAATGTGTGCAGAAGGTTTTTATAACACTTTGGCGTAAATAGTTGGATTTTTTTATCAGCATAATCTAAAGTGGCAACTTTATCCGTGAAAAATTGACTTGAAGTAAAACTGGCATTAAGTAATGGTAAGTTAACAGGTTTGTATATATGTAGAGAGGGGGAGGGGGCTCGTTTGAGATCTTCAAATAAACTCTGCCAAAAACTTCAACACCCATGTTAGTGGCACTTCGGGATCAGCTAAGCTTGTAAATGTGATTTAAGATAAGACCTGCTATGAATCCATTTGTCTTCAATGATTTTGTTGATATTAGCTGTTTTCTAGTAAAATTTGATTCCAGATCTGAAAGTTTTATGTCGCTTGAGACTTTTCATTTCATCTATTTAATTACAATCTTAAAAGTAACAATTGAGCTTTCTATTTGAATTTAAAATAAAACTGTCTTTTTCTCCTGTATTGCTTTTTAGATGTTGCTACTCGTTTGACTTAATTCTTACTGGTTATGTTGCAACTGCAAATGCGATGATTTAAATCTGAACTGGCTAGCTGGATAGGTGCCAATATGCTATAATCCTCTTAATCTATTACAAACACTGTCGTCCGTGATGAACAGACCATTTGATAAGTTCTTCAGAATCCCATTACATTGTTGGTTTGCATCATCAATAGATACTGCTTTAAGTTGTATGTCGTTATTAGAAATTAATCCAAATAAGTTTTCATCCTAAACCTATGCAGTGGAGAAATTTCTTACTCTGACTCCCTTTTCAGATCTTCCTCCTGACAAGGAGCCTCTGGATTGGAACACCAGAATGAAAATAGCAGCTGGAGCTGCAAAGGGATTGGAATACTTGCATGACAAGGCAAATCCGCCAGTGATATATAGAGACTTAAAATCATCCAACATTCTCCTAGACGAGGGTTACCATCCCAAGTTATCAGATTTTGGGCTGGCAAAACTGGGTCCAGTTGGTGACAAGACTCATGTATCCACACGAGTAATGGGAACATACGGCTATTGTGCCCCAGAATATGCTATGACTGGTCAACTAACTCTGAAATCTGATGTCTACAGTTTTGGAGTTGTCTTCCTTGAACTTATTACTGGGCGCAAGGCTATTGACAACACGCGTGCACATGGAGAGCACAATCTTGTTGCATGGGTAAGTATTCACATCTTACCATCCTTGTGATTTTAGGCCATAAGAAATGCCAACAACACTCTCTACCACCCTTCTTTTTGATGAACTCTGCTGTTGGTAAAAGTTTATTGAAAACTACAAAAATCATGAATGGAGATCACTAAATGAGAAGACCCACCAATTTTTTTAATTTCCAATAAATATCAGTGAATAATAAGTAGTGTGCTGTTATCATTTCTTCCAAGTCTTACATGATGCAATTCAGTTTGTATGTTCACATTTTATTCACTCCTAAATTAACACAACAAATTTACAATCATTTGTCTTCATATTCTTGGGAAATGGAACTTTGTAGGCGCGGCCTCTCTTCAAGGACCGTAGGAAGTTCCCCAAAATGGCTGACCCTCTACTTCAAGGCCGTTACCCGATGCGAGGACTGTATCAAGCACTTGCAGTTGCTGCAATGTGTCTGCAGGAGCAAGCTGCTACAAGGCCTCTGATTGGGGATGTGGTGACTGCTCTCACATATCTGGCTTCACAGACATATGATCCAAATGCAGCCAATCAATCCAACAGGGTTGGCCCCTCAACACCTAGGATGAGGGATGACAGAAGGAGCCTGGCAGACGGCGTGGACAGCCCGGATCGTCGCCTCGGCTCCCCTTCCACGCACCGAAACTCTCCGGACTTCAGGAAGAGAGACAGCAGGGATCCGAGCAGCGGGACTGAGTTAGGCAGGGTGGACACCAGTGGTGGCTCAGGGAGGAAATGGGGATTGGATGATTATGAGAGGCAGGAGTCTCAGAGAGACAGCCCTGTAAATACTGCAAGAGCTAGAGAGACTCCATGGAACCGCGACCTGGACCGAGAGCGTGCAGTGGCGGAAGCAAAGGTCTGGGGCGAGAATTGGAGAGAGAAGAAGAAAGCAAATGCTATGGGTAGCTTTGATGCTACAAATGACTGAACAGACACCTGAACACCAACCAACTTGCTGTTCATCATGTATGGTTGAGTCAGAAGATAGACTGTGTTGGTTGTCTTGGATCCAACTTGGACTGTTCTCCCACGTCATTCTGGTAGTTTGTTAGTCATTATCATGTGAAGGAAAACAGTACACAGTTGAAAAAAAAGAAAAAAAAAAAAAAGTACAAAAATAGGGGTTGGGGGAGAAGTTAGTGTGGATTGGGGTATTTAATGTAATGATGATGGTGCAGAATGTGAATTCAACAGCCATGTCTATGTACTAACGATTTCTAGGTTCATGTTGCCTAGGGCAGCAAAGGAGCTTCTAATTTTTGGCCCCTTATTTGCTTGTATTGTATGATGGGGGGAGCTTAGTGGATTGCTGTCACATGATGTTCTCCTACACTGTCTGTTGTATGTCTGAGTCTATGTTTTCGGCTTATACCACAAAAAAAATTGTTTTCCACTTCACTCTTTTATTATCTCCATCTCTTGCAAACCTCCAGACTTGTAAACAACCCAATATAAACTGGTTAAACCATTATTCTTATCCACATGCAATTAATCAACTGTTGTCAGATTTTGCAGGCTGTCTAAAGAGCTGTTAATATACGTTTTTTTTTTCCTTTAAGGAAAAGCTATACCGGTTTTTAATAGAATTCTAGTAATTAGTAACATGGTAGCATGGAACTCCTGCCATTATTGTAAATATTATGTTGATTTTTTAACATGCTTTAAAATTATGTGTATAATTAAAAGAATGGTATCATCTATTATTATATAAGTTTTATAATAACGTTTTCTGGGCTAAAAGTAATCGTCGCAAATATAATAAAAAATTGAATATTACTATTGTAAACTATCATAGTCAAAGTAAAAAGACTTGGGTGAAAAACTAATTACAAAACAAGTAATTTTCATGACAAATTATGTTTTATGCAGAATATTAATTTCATCTAGACATATTTTCGACCGAAAAATACAATTAACTTCTTATTCAAGCAAATTCACAGCTAACAGTGTGGTTGCGATAACTCGTGAAAAAAAAATTCCCACCCACCTATACTCAAATAAACAAAAAGGGTAAATGTTAAGCTATTGAGAGAATGACAATCTCGATCAAACAAAATAGATCAAGAGGAAACAAATTATATCCTTTTAAATACGATATTCTAATGATAAGAAATGATTTACTTTATCCTTGCCTCTGGATTTCAATATGTATGCAGCGAATTTCTTGCCGATAATGAGTCTCGTCATTGCAAAGCTTTGGCCACCGTTGAAGCATCGGCATTATCACCTGAAGCTGAAAGGTCCGTGAACATTTCTAGGGCTTTTCAAGAACATTACGTTTCCCCGTGTTTAACTCTTACGAACCAAATCATAAAATTAATCATGTGTAGAAATTTTGATTTTGTATCGTATTGTTGCTTGGTTGTCTACTACATCTAAAGATAAAATTTTGAAATCAAATCGAAGCTTTCCGGTTGAAAATACAGATTTCCAAATACAGATTTACATATATTTCATTGAACTAGTTGTTCAAATCTAAGGATTTGATTGTAGATTTTACATACTTACATTCTTACAACATTCGATTTCTACATGGTATTATCTAACTAGCCATACAAGTGATATTTGGAGCCTACATAAATCAAAAAGAGGCTGTAGCACGACCTATGGAAGGCAAGCCGCCAATTGTCATGTATGGGTCACATCCTTCAAAACCCAACAACCCTTTACTTATCCCATTCAATATAGAGAGCACAAGTCCATTTATTTTCTTCTCTTCCCCTGCCACAACAGTATGATCTGCTTCAATAAAAGCAATGCAAAAACCTTCTATGTAATCCAAGAAGGAACATAACTCTTAGAAAGAATGCATACCGTGCTTGCGTAGTCATCCATGGTTAACTGCTTCCGCTTCTTCAAAGAAGGACTCTCTGTCTGTCTTGCCAAAGCACGTTTTGATGGGGTCATGTTCTGCAAGATTTGTTAAATTTGAGTATGACAAAAATTAATATTGAATTCTATACTATTTACACACACTATGAAGAAAACTAACTTTAGCAAGTTTCTTCTCTTTGCGAGCTTGTCTCTCCCTCTCATCATATTCTTGATTTTCCTTTTCTACCAGACGAATGAGGGTGTCACACCTTCTTGCCAGTTCCTGAGTTGTGCGAGACTTAACAAACCAATCAAATCGAAACAAGGGTGAAGTTCGAAATGCCGCCTTTAACTCATCCCAATTCCCATATCCAAGTTTGTGAACCATGCATATCTGTAAATTTACAGCAAAATAACTTTCTTAGAAACCCATAGAAGGATGGTGGAGTTAGACCTAGAAAGAAAATTGAAAGACAAAAAATGTGTACCATAAATCTGTCACACTCTTCATTGTACAACTTCCCTTTGTTTTGCCCATACTGTATCTTTAACTCTAGCCAAGGATTCTTGTAGCGGTCCAACTTTTTCCCAATAGCTTTCATGATCTCATCTTTCCGAGAAATCCTTGCCTCCCCCCTTTCAATGTTTTTAATAATTCTGTCATAGTCTGCAGTTATTCAAAATGCACAAATTAGTTTACATTCTACACAGAAACAAATTTCCAGCTAAAATTGATACATCAATGACTACACACAACAACAAAGTGTTATCTCCCTATGTGAATATCAATACAGAAATGTGCTACATTTTACCACAAGGCATAAAATAAGTCAAAATAAAAATATCAATCACTCAAATAGCTGGTATATGAAACAAGCAAAACTGATTTCCACACTAAAATATTTAACAAAGATTTTTCCATAGCAACATTGGCTGTAATGTAACATACCATTTAATTCCTTGTATCTTTCTTTGAAGACCTTTGCATATCTCTCAACTTCCTCCTCAGTTTTTCCTTCCATCTCAGAAGCAATACTTTTTATATCATTTCTGCCATATTTTTCACAGGCCCTAATGAAAGTATTAAAATCCCTCCGGCTCCAAGATGAAAATCCCTATATAAACAAAATACCAATGTTAGAGAAAGAGTACCCATGAAAGCTTAGTTTGCAAAAAGGGGGAAATTTTTCACCTCTTCTAGCAACCGCTCCTTTTCCTCCAACTCTTCGGCGGTCAATGGATCTCCCACCTCTAAACATTCATTTCATCACAATTAAAATTAATGACACAAATGTAGAAAGGAGGAGTCGAAGTATTAGTCTGGAGAGTGACCACGTACCTTCTGGTTCATCAACATCTATTGAGTCCTTTATCTGATTCTTCTGGTGTGCTTGCTGAAATTATTAAAATAATAATGGAACAAAAAATACCAACTCATTGAGCTAAACTTGAAACCAAAAAATGTGAACAAGAAAATTCATTTTGCCTAAAACCTACCATGAGATAGCGAACTTCCTTTTCATACAGCTCACTCAACCTCTGTGTGTTGAAAAACTGGAAATCATGCCTGAAGGTCAAAGAAGAAAAATATCTGTAAGCACATAACATAAGTGTTATGTTAGGAAAAAAAATGAAACTGTAGAAGCTTACAACTGCGGCATCCTAGGAATACGGGGCTCTTTTGGTTTCGTAGGACCACCTTGACGCATTGTTTGCTTGAAGTATTCAGACTCTGAGTAGCTTTGAGAAAGAAACCCCATAAAAAGAGAACCAGCACACCATGTCATAAAAACAAAATATCAAATCACCAAGGATGTACAGAATGTAAAGTGAAATGCTTACTTGCGCTTCCGCTCCCTTTTTGGTGGTTCAATCCAGTTCTCACTAACAATTTTTTTAATATCAAATCTGTTCTCATCCTTTACACAAAAGGAAATTGATACGCCAATGTCAGTTGAATAGATAAGGGGGAAGGGGAGAGAAGGTTGATACAGAGCAATAAAAAGTTGTCGAAGTTAAAAAAAGGTGTGATCTTTACCTTCTCATCATCAAAATCATATAACTCAGCAGCTATAAAAAGAAAGCATCAGTATTAGTAACTCAACTACAAACAGCAGAAAGATTGTGTGAATATTGTATTTTAAGCTTATAGATCAGGTAGTTGTAGGTACGTACTGTCATCCATCTTAAATTTGATGGCATCTTCAGTAAATTTCTTCATCTTGGCATCAAGCTCAGCAGTTGCCTCCTCTCCTTTAGCAATGATTCTATCAATATCCTCATCTGTAATTGTACTATCCTTGGAACTGAAAACCATTTCAGCCCCAAATCTAACCATTTGAAGCAACTCATCTTTATTTACCGCTGCACACGAAAGCCAGTGAAATCATATTAGACAATCCATACATCTTGAAGCAAAGAAACAAGAAAAACCATCCATCAAATCCTTACTCTTCTGCTCAGCTAATCTCCCTTGCTGAATCACCAAAGCATCCAGTGCCAGCTTTTTGTAGGCTCTTTCAATGACTTTTTCTTCAATTGTATACTGTACCATTATCATGAGGAGATGAGATGCTAACAAATAGAGTGAATAACGAATTGAAAAAGTAAAATAAAGTTTAAAATTGCTAACCTCAGTACAAAAACGGAAAACTTGAACTTCCTTCTTTTGACCAATCCTATGGGCACGATCCTGAGCCTGCAAGTCAACTTGTGGGTTCCTGTTGTAAACCACCAGCCGTGTAAAAAGGAATTTTAGGTACAGACACAAATCAGATGGCTGTGTCCATGACTATTTGAAATACTGACCAGTCACTGTCATACAGAATGACAACATCAGCAGTAGCAAGATTAATACCAAGACCTCCAGCGCGAGTAGATAATAGGAAGACAAATTTCTCACTTCCTGGCTTGTTGAAAGCATCAATGGAAGCATCTCGATCATCCCCACCAGTATTTCCATCAATGCGACAATATTGATATCCACGAAACATTAAATAATCTTCAAGTATGTCTAGCAGCCTTGTCATCTGAGGAGAAAAGCAAAAAATTAGGGACAGTCAAAAATTTGAAAGGTGGGGAATACGTGAGAGCAAGGAAAAACAGATTGCAGAATGTAAAACATTCACAACCATCAGCAACAAGAATCCCATTCCGATAGAAAAAAGAACGGACCTGAGAAAATATAAGGACCCTGGAATCACGCTCTTTCAATTTAGGAAGTAACTTATCCAAAAGAACCATTTTACCTGGCAACAATTTTTTACAACATCAAATTTTATTGATCAACCTAAAAAAGAACTTCAGCACTCTCTTAATACAAGTAGGGGATTACCAGCATTTGTAATGAGATGATCTCCTGTTGTGTAGGGAGGGCCCGGTTCAGCACCTTGGAAAAGATATGGATGATTACAACATTTGCGTAGTTGCATAGCTATGTTCAGGAGGCGTTTCCGTTCACCACCAGCATTTACAACCTCCAGATCCTTCTGAAGTAATGCTCTATAATACTGTTTCTGCATCTGGGACATGCCTACTTTAAGAATAGTTTCCTTTTTAGGTGGCAACCCTTTCTCAACATCTGATTTCAACCTTCGAAGGAGAAATGGCCGAAGGACCTTAATATACATAGGAAATGAAAATGTCAATTATTTACCAGATTAACATTAAGGACTTTCAACAATAAACAGAAGGTTCTGTAATTAACCTTGTGTAATTGTTGAACAACCTCCTGTTGGTCATTCTCACCAGAGATTTGAAACCATTCATCAAAAGTTTCAGCAGAACTAAAAATTTCGGGCAGAAGAAAGTTGAGAAGAGACCAGAGTTCATGAAGATTATTCTGTACCATTAAAAGAGATAATAAGCACCAACAAATATTTGACGAAACATACAAGCAAAAAGAAGAGACAAATTTCAAAACAAAGCAAAAATAAGTATATACTTAAGAAATCTAAGCTTCTAGACAGTTGAAAACCAACAACACCAAAGAACAGCACTAAAGTTTTAACCAATTCAAAGTTGTGAACCATCTAACTCTTCAATCAGTTTAAATCAATCTTAATTGACTGTTAACAAAAACTCTTATCAGAACACATAATGCCCAATGCACCATCTCTAATGAAATTTTGCTACATATCATGCATTAAAGGTTTCCCAGATGAATAGCAAATTATATTTTAAATATTCTTTCGTTACTCTACTAGCAATTTCCACGACTGATGTCATTCACTCCCCTCCACAACTACAAAAACACAAATTTAGAATTTCAACAATGCAGCCCAACCTTCCATCACAACTAACAGTTTCTTTACTTGAAGCTTACTGAAATTACAACAGGATACAAATGAGATCATACTAATTACAATTATTTTGAAAAAACTAGCATCACACCACCTCCATGTCAAGAGTCTCTACAGACCAAAAATTAAACAAAAATGACAACAACAAAAAACAGTTCTTCAAATGACTAGAATGTTGCAGATAATACAAGTAATACCTGAAGTGGTGTGCCAGTAATAAGGAGGCGATAGTTTGTACTGTAGAGTCTCATTGTTTTCGAAAGTAAGGAATTCTCATTCTTGATTCGATGAGCTTCATCAATAATTATGTAGCGCCAACTAAATCGACGCAACACAGACTTCTCCTTGATTGCCATTTCAAAACTTGTGACACAGACATCAAACTTCCCAGCAACCAGAAGTTCCTCTCTTATATGTCTCTGCAGCAAAGACAAAACCATGAAAAACAGGTAAATTTACGTCTAAACTGTATCCCTTGCCAAAATAATCAACCCTGAAAAAATGGTCTTACCCTTTCATCAGGGTTGCCAAGAAACTTAATTGCACGAAGAACAGGACAAAAGCGCCGAATTTCATTCATCCAATTTCCAAGAGTAGATTTTGGAGCAACCACCATATGAGGGCCTTTTATTCCTCTGAACTCGTGCAAATAACCCAATAAAGATATGGTTTGCAATGTTTTACCAAGCCCCTACAAATCAAATTATTTGTCATGACTTGTTTAAATCAACTCATCAGCAACATTCAAGTCTTACTCCTCTGGGTAAGATCCGATATCAAATCATTTATGACAAAGCAACTGCATATCAGTTAATTCAGTTTGGCACAACTGCAAGCCCACCAAACACATACCATTTCATCAGCCAGAATTCCATTTATCCCATTCTCATATAATCGTATGAGCCAGTTTAGTCCAGCCAGTTGGTAATCCCTCATCTTCCCTTGGATGCCTGTAATAAATTAAAGCAAGCAATAAACGTTCATGACACACGAGCAACCTCCCTCAACCAAAAAACATGTTGATTTAATATGTCAGCAACAAATTCGTAAGCATCTAACACGAAGGGTGCACAAGAAAAAGATTCCATGATGAATTTATATAGCACATATAGGCCAATGAGAAATTCAGAGACACAAATGGAGGTTGTCTAGCACCAGAACACAGATAAAGTATAATGTATGGCATATCTTCTGTAGAGGTTTATTCAATCAATGCATCCTTATCCAGCACTATGATACAAATGCACATATCTAACCTATAGGGTCAATACTATAGCACGACAGCAGTGTCGAGTGACCCTGTGTGAGTTGCTGCAATGATATAGGCTTCAAAAACAGTTTTACCCTCCTGAAACATTTTAGTGTTTTTTTGGGTAAAATATTCCACACAAGAACTAGGCTTTAACATCTATTCTTTCACACATTATCAGACGATTTTCTCTCACGTTCTATTTTTTCTTCTATCTTTAGATTTCCCACCAACTTCACGTTCTGCTAAATTTTATATAATTTTTTCATCATTTTTTAGAATCATCACTACGTTCTTATAGCTCCTATATCAATGGTGATTGTGTGTGTAAACTGAGACTTATTTATCGTGAATTTCTTTAACTTTAGGTTCCGTGTTTCGTGTTGATTATATGTCTACTATAAATTATTAAGTTTGTAATCAAATGCTTCTAAAATAGCAGTCATCCCACTATCTTGATATTGCAGCATCAATGATAGCCACTAGGCACCACCATCTGACTATGATAACTACATTTCTATATAATATAGAGGAAAAGAGGGAAAAATAATATGTCAAACCAGGCCATTATAGAGACATCCCTATATAATATGCATACTGAATACACAAAAAGAAAAAATTTTGTGGTAGAAAAGCAGAATTTAAAAAGTAGAGCCTTCAATCCATGCAAGCAAGCACAATTTAAAAAGAAAGAACACTTACATGATGGTTGTGTCACCAAACGTGTGCTGGCTACACCATCTTCTTCTTCTTTAAGGTATTCTTCGTCTTCCTCTTCCTCGGTGACTTTCGATGCATGGCGACCCCTTATTAGACAAATCAAATGTTAGGATAAACCCTTTTAAGCAGCACAGTCAGTCTAAACACTTTAGTGCTCGTATCTGAAATCAGTCCCTTCCTCATCCAATTTTTTCTCTGGGATTTGGACTAAAACCTTTCGACTATAATGACTAAAATACCCTAAATATGTTTTGAAATTTGAAATTCCAAGAATATAAAAGTAACCTTCACCTCCTCTTAGCCAAATATAATCCCTAATCAAAATCCCTACCCTGCCTCGAACCAAAAGTCCCTAGAGAGAATGTTGGAACTAACTAGGTATCAATTATTTGATTAGTTTATGCTAGTTTATCTCTACAATTCCTAGACAGCCTACTACTATACAAGAATTATATATTATAAATACCCTTCAAAGAACATCAAACTTTGAAGCCATGGAGACAGACTTGTGAGATTACTCGTGGAATTGCACAATTACATGATTTCACGGTCTAAAACCGTAACACACATAATCATGAAATGGCAGAATGGTGAGATCGACATACTAGCTCACAAAAACGGTGAGATCGTGCAAGTTGAGTGAGCATGAAAATGGTTCTATTTTTGTCATCTATTTTCATCTACATAAACTACTCATAAACGCACGAAACAATTCCCGTATCTTCTTCAATCGCTCTCCCTTCGACACCTTGAGACCTCAACATCCACAAAAATGGTTTGGGCTCGCCTCAGCCTCCTCAGGTACTTGTCCTCTCTTGTCCTCTCTGCTCTCGCACATTCTTCTATTATGAAAACAGCACGCACATTCTTCTACGCATATTATTCTAATTTAATAGAGCTAGGTGAATCACTGAACCTAGTTTATTATTGTTCTACTTTGAGTTATGAAGGTGAATGGAATATTATTGATGAAAGGTGGGACAGCCAGTTTCATGGGCCTCTGCACACTGTAGGCTATTTTCTCAATGCTGAATTGCACTATGTTCCTAACTTTAAAGTTGATACCGAAGTTAAAATTGGTCTATTACAATGTATACAAAAGATGGCGGTTGATCCAAAGGAACAACTTTCAATTGATAAGCAGCTTGAAGATTTTAAGAACCAAAACAAGTTGTTTGGTAATCCCTTGGCTGTTGAGGCAATTGGGAAGAAGACTCTAGCAGTTTGGTGGCAGTCATATGGAGATGAAAATAAAGAACTTCAACTTTTTGTCATACACGTGCTCAGTTTAACATGCAGCTCCTCTAAATGTGAGCATAATTGGAGTGAATTTGAGATGGTACGATTTTAAAATTTTGACATTTGAAACTAAAAAAGTTACTTGTTTTACTGGTATTTGCTTATATGTTTCCATTTGAATTAATTAAGTCCACACAAAGAGAATAGATTAATGATGCATTTGTCATGGTTAATTCCAAATTGGGTGAGAAGACTTTCCATTCAATGAGGAGTGAATTATGGAAAATGGTGATCCAGGGGATGACAATGAAGGCTAAAATGATACTCCAAATTCAAATGATGATGAAGACTTGATCAAGCTCAAGCTTGGAGACCAAGATGATAATCTATAGTCAATGTGGGATCTCCAACAAACTTGTTGATTTTATTGAGGATCTTCATGAAGGAGATGGAGCAGATGAAGATCCCTTGACTTTTGATTTTAATTTGAAAGATTTATATTAGAGTTGGAGATGTAGGCTCTAGCCATCCAGTTGTCTTCATGGTCGGTATTCTTTTTAGGCTACTGAAGTAATTAGGCATTTAAGTTGTTTTGTTTTGTTATTTATGACTTCATGACTCATGAGTTATGACTTATTAGTTATTTTATGACTTGTTTGAGATGCTTTCTTTCTTATGCTTATAATGGATTTTAGTTTGATTAACTATTTAAAGTGGATTTATTCTTTTATTATTTATGCTGTTTTATATGCATGCATATGAATTTATGTGATATTTATAAGTCCAGTAAGATCTTACTACCTGTGTTAAGATTCCACCCACAACTTATGAGTCTCTCCCTCTCCATTTTGACTACCTTACTTTGAAGATATAATTTATGGTGTCACCAAGAGTCACCAAGAAACCAGATATAATCAAATCCAGAAAAGTGCAAATGTAAAAGGGGGAGTAATTGTCATGGAGTTCACATGAATTCTAGAAGGTACCTTCCCCTTGACTTCTGAGAAGAAGTTTGATCACCTTTGGCAAAATGAGCAAACAGCTCAGTCTGCTGCAAGAGATACTTCAGACGCCCCTTTCCTCTATTGTTCTGCATTATAAGTTCATTTAATTAACAATCATATAAAAACACCATAATACAAACACAAGTTCAATTATGACAGAACTAGACTTACCATGTCAGCATCTATGGCCGCGTTTTGTGCATCCAGTATCTCCTGGATTTTCTGTTTCTTCATTTTCTGCATTTCCTTTAATCTAGCCTTCTCTCGCTTGCTAATTGCCGGATCAACATTATCCTCACCCTGAAGTCAGACAAAAAATGCTTAGGCATACCCTCAAAGTCTTAGTTCACCAAAAACTCGCATATAAGCCAAGCAAAAGCAAGTTAAATTCGCGAGCATGTTCCTCTCACTCTAGGCCTTCAGCATGCACCGCATTCACGGACACACAAGACAAGTAAACACGCAACTTCAAATACAAATAACAGTTTAGAAAGCAATTAGAGTGTGAACAAAGAATAATGAAGCAGCAATAAGAACTATAATCTACGAACAACAACATAGTAAGTGGAGTTTGACCTGGTCATCATCCCCGGCTACATCTTCATCAGAATCGGGAGGATTATCAGCGGCACCTTCATCGTCATCCTCGTCGGAACTTGCAGAGCGTGCCACCGCCTCGAGCTCCTCCTCGTCTTCCTCTTCGTTGATCTGTTCGTTGACCAGCTCCTTTTCCTCGGACGAACTTGAAGCATTGGAGAGAGCTTCGTCCGAAGATGAGTGAGGCTTGGAAGGTCTCGCCATGGATTCGAAATCGAGAACAAGGGTTTGATAGATAGATAGATAAATTGAAAGAGGGATTCCAAGTTTGAAGTCCCAGTGTAGTTGCAATATTGGGGAAAGTAGGTGGTTGCTGGGTTTGTAGCCGTTCGATTAAGAGTAGATGTGCGGTTACCGCATGCAAGGGAAACGGGAGATTTCCCGCCATTGATATGAGGCCCAACTACTCGAGGCCCAGTCTGTTAAAAAATGGGGGTGAAACTTTTGTTCTTTAAAAAATTATGTAAATTACAATAACACTTTTTTTATATTTTTACAAATTATAATTATATTTTCATTTTTTAACTGGAATGGTCTTCTTTATTAAAAAGTTGTAACTATAATATTAGTTAATTTTTTTATAATTTTTTCTAAGAAAATGAAGGAGATTTTATGTTTAAATCAATAAATAAAAAAATAAAATATTGAATAAAGTAAGAGAAGTATATTAATATAAAAAAATTGTATGTTTATTACAAATTTAATTATTGTTTCACCTTTAAAATTATTGAGATGATATTATTAACATCAGTCATGTATTTAAATTAACATTTATTTTGACTCCTAAAATATATAAAACTATTAGATGAAGGAAAATGATAATTCAATTTATATTTTTTAATTATATATTAAAAAATTTATTTTTAATTATATTTTATTTTCTTAATTATATACTAAAATCCATATATATACATATATATTTGCATAAATCTTGATAGACACAAACATTCTTAACTTCAGTTATAATTACGGTATATGCAAAGACTAATACATGTTAATCTCACAAAACCTTGGATGGATCATATACGTAGTATTAAAATTACATTTTGATCAATTACTTTTCTCACTGTAACCATAAAAATTTAGAATGAATTATGCGTAATATTAATTAAATTGCTTTAGATTATGTTTATAGTTATTTATTAAAATATCTATAATATTTAAACACAAAATTAGTAATTTATTTGTATGGCATCCATTATAATACTAATTAATTAATAAACAGAGCTTGTAAAAAAACAGAGTAATGAAAGGAAATAATGAACTACAAATAACCTATTTACTACAATGATGAAATGAGATATTTTGAACATGTGAAAAATAAAATAAGATAAATGTAGTGTATTATATTTTATTATTAGTTTGATAATCATGTTATCAGTTTAAAATTAAAACCATTTACCCCCCAAAATCCATATCCATGGATTCAATCTCATCTACTGAGTCATAACAGACTGTTCCAGTACGACACGAAAATGACGAAATCAACCCTTGCGGCGTCGTATTTGCTATTTCTCTCTCATTCTGTTTAACTCTAAACCCAAATTATTGTTACGACTCTTTGACTTGTCATTCATCTCTTTCGCTGGAGAAAACCCTGACACCGGAAAACTCACCCCAGCTATTGCGTTTGCAATTCCGATTCCCGTTCCACCGCGCCCTCCTCTTACGCATGTATTCAACTATTCACTTTCCCCCTTAATTGTGTCGTTTTTTCGGAACATGTCCCCAATTATTCCTCCAATTTTCGTTGGTATTGAAGTAATTGGTCGTTTTGATTACGGGGAATTTACTTTTCTGTATTTCAATTGCAGAGTATATGGGGAAAGCCAGGTGGTTGATATTGGTTACCTTTTTGTGTTTGATTGCATTCTCTAATGGCAGAGGTAAGAGTTGACTCGTGTGTTAATGTTGTTGTAGGGTTTACGATATTGTTTTTGTTGCGACCTTTTGCAATCTTTAAATTCATTTTAATTGTTTAGTTTTGTGTGTACTGTGAATATTGACGTCTGTAAACGTAATTATGCAATTCCCTTTCCATTTGCAGGTCTAAAGGTTAGACATAAAAATCATCCTTACGAATACAATCATACTCTTGCTACAATATTAGTGGAATATGCTTCTGCGGTGAGTTTTACTTCTATGGGAATTATACATGTTCAAACTTTTAGATGCCTGCATAATTGTTAGCCTGTATTGGATCTTTTCACGGGATTTGGAGGGTCAGTCATGACTTTTGGAATTGGTATTCTGATTAAACTTTGTGTTTCAACTCCATCTCTCTCTCTTCAAGTGGTTTTATACCAGTATTATGTATTATAGCTTTAATTGTAGGTCTGATATGGATTTGTCATTCATTACAAAATTATTCGAGACAGCTTTAATTCAGCTACTTTCTTTTAGTGATAAACAAACTCAGTGAATTCATATCTGCTTTGCATTACTAAGAGTCGAGGTGCCGATACTGATGGAGATACTCCCCATCTTGGTCAGGCTATGGTCAAAATAGGTCAAAGTCGGACTTATTGTAGTGTATCATAATAAGGAATTTAGCTCATTTCACTTGCCCGATGTACTAAATCTGAAGTTTCATTACTCGCATTAGGCAATGTGTTTATTGTGCTTTGGGAATTCTGTATAAATATAAAGGACTGATGTAGGTTTGTTTCTTGCAGGTATACCTCTCTGATTTAACAGAACTTTTTACTTGGACGTGCACCAGGTGTGATGACTTGACCAAGGTGCTGATAATTTGAATAGCATTTAAACTGTACATGTTCACCTATGTCGTGGGTGCTTTGGATTATTTATGCTCTAGTGTTCTACTAATCTGTTTGTTTGTTTAAAATATTTGGTCTAAAGATCTTTAAAATGGAAACAGGGATTTGACATGATAGAGTTAGTTGTTGATGTCGAGCATTGCTTACAGGTGGGTGAAGTCTCATTGTAAAAAAAATATATTCCAAAATTTTGTTCTGATATACTTTGTTTTTATATAATTGTCACTACCCATTGTAGGCATTTGTTGGAGTGGCCGAGGATCCTCATGCCATCATCATTGCATTCAGAGGAACAAATGAACACAGGTGGACTCTTGCCAGATTAAATTTACTTTTATGGAATTTTGGGCCCACAACTGTATAGGCAGCATTAAAATGGATCTATAATTGTGCAATGCTATATGTGATGCCCAGGCACAGATGCTGTTATATTTTAGAAACAAGGATGTTTAGCTTTTAAGTGTGAATTTTGTGTAATGCTCATATATATATATATATATATATATATATATATATATATATATATGCTGAAATGAAAACATGGATGCATATGTAGTTGTTAGTCAAGAAAATGCATTTAACTTGATTTATTTACTTACTGCACGTGCAATGTCTTATTGGCACAATGGTGTCTTCAGTAAACAAAGCATAGGTGGTTAAGTAATATATCTTGTTTTAATATTTATGTGTAGCAACATTCTTTAGTTTTGAAATACTGTAGATGGCCATCCACTTGACCAATATTGTCCGAGACCTTTTACATTATAGATTGTTGTCTCTAAAGTTACATATTGTCTCGTTTATGTTTGGGAAAGTGAGCATAATATGTGGGAAAGTTTTGAGATGACTACAGTTATTTTGAACTGATTTCTTTTAACCACTTTTATACAGCTTGCAGAATTGGATTGAAGATTTATATTGGAAGCAGCATGATATAAATTATCCTGGCATGGAAGATGCAATGGTGTGTAAAAGTTATCCTTGTGTAATACTCCGTATTGTTGTTAGTTTTGATATATTTTTATCACTGTTTCCAGGTACACCGAGGTTTTTACACTGCATACCACAACACAACATTACGTCCTGCAATTTTAGATGCTATAGAAAGAGCAAAGAAGTTTTATGGAGATATTCAAATTATAGTAACAGGGCATTCAATGGGAGGGGCAATGGCTTCATTTTGTGGTCTTGATTTAACGGTAATTAGAATTTAGCTGTCTTGGCATTACTTGCCACCATACACCAAGCTTTTGTTGTCTCAATCCCCTTTGAATTTTTGTCACCAGTATTGTCTAAATTTTGGCAGGGATCTGAGTTTGTTGTGGAAATATCATATTTGGTTTATTTTTTTAATTTTAAAAATTTATATAGCTGGTTCTAGGCTTGGGTAAAAGTGGAGTGTTATATGATGCAATCAGGTAGTTAATTTATAAACTTGTGAATTCATTTATGTTTTGGATCAATAATGTTGGAGCAAGTATCTTTTGAGGAGAAAATGACAAAATCTTTCATCAGATGGTACTGATTTGGTCATGTGAGAAGAAGGCCAGCAGAAACTCTAATTATAATAATTTATGAAAGGAGATCAAGTGGAAGATATTACAAGGAGTTAAAAGCCTAAAAGCTTATGGAGAAACCATTATATGAAGGCTTTACTGTAAAGCTGATCTTTTTTGAAAATTTGGCATTTTGATAAATTACACTGTAGTCAATTGAATTCTATTCTGTATTACTCCGGGAACTTTACTTTCTAGCTGTAGGATTTTGACAAAAAGGAGTTATTTTCTTAAATCATTTAAGTGATTGATGGATTAGGTGGTTTTTGAACTTAATCAAGCGGATTAATACAAGCTAAACTATTGTACTGATTCGGTTACATTGAAGAATTTGGTTGATTGGTCAAACTGATTAATGCAACTTTTGGTTCATGTCATAATTTTAGGATAGTCCCCATTGCTAGGAATTAAACCACATCTAAGCATAGTTTTAACTCTTTGATATGCATTCATGATTTTTATTTTTTTCTCTATATTTTTGTTATTTGTGATGAGGAATTATACAGACAGGTTGTTGTTCAGTACATCTTTTTTATGTTGCCTGTGAATTAGTTATTTGCGGATGTGTTTTCTATTAATTACACATTGGTCATGTAAATGTAGGGAATGTGTCCATGGGTTCTTTTGATTAAATCTGGTTTGTGTATTTTGGAACTGGTGCATGTCAGATAAGTTCAAAATTCAATTTTAAAGCCGGAATTGAACCAAATCAGCTCTTGAATATCAATATCTTTAAATATATATATATATATATATATATATATATATATATATATATATATATATATATATATATATATATATAAATTATAATAATATTAAATTTATTTATATATATAAATAAATAACACTAATATTTTTATTTTTTTTTTTT
>Ga0099825_1004056_pt1 | contig 19334 bp, 9 predicted proteins | sample SiratroredBW_FD_76838 | JGI IMG/M metagenome (GOLD analysis project Ga0099825, IMG submission 76838) | Root nodule microbial communities of legume samples collected from California, USA - Siratro red BW | ecosystem: Host-associated > Plants > Roots > Nodule | place: USA: California | collected... | reverse complement strand
TTGTGGTCCCAGAAGCTATAAACATTCCATGTTAGCAGATAAAATGGAAACAAAACTTTGTTTAAAACTTTGGTAGGATATGCATATAATAAAAAGAAAAGAGGGAAAGGGGAGTGAGAAGTGAAACAATAATGTGATGAGGAAGAAGTAAATAGTGTTATAGATATGTAGAAGGGAAAACAATGAGAATTTACCTCCCCCATTGAACCTCTTGACCATTCGATTCAAGTAATTGTGGCAATTTTGATCTTTGGTTTGCATGAGAGCAAAAGCGGTGGAAGACGGAGAAAACAAGAAAGACCCGTCTTGAGACTGCAGTTTCAGAAGTGATTCCCAGTCGAGGTCTGACATCCCTTCCAAGCTATGAAGCAGACTTGTGGGCACTTTATGCATCATCTCTCTTGGTATTCTATCCCCACACCAAGGCCCACACAATAATGACACACACGTTAAAGGGAGTTTTTGCAGTACTTATAATAAATTAAAAAAGTTATGACTCTTATATTTGTATACTTTCCCAGAAAAAGAGTTGCAAGATAAGGTTGCTTTGAATCTATTATCAAAATAGACATGGGCACAAACCAGCTCGCTGGCAAGCATAATCATGACCACAACTATGGTACCTTGTGAGTTTTAAGTTTCTCATTGCAAAGATTTTGTTCAGGATAGGGGAATTGTCCGGCACTTCAATGTCCAACCCACGAGCCATGTCAAGAAGTGATGGGAAAGCTACTTCAAACCCAATTGGCATATGCTCCACATTCTCATTCTCAAGCTTGTCAAGATTCTCGTTAAAAAATGCCATTCCTGTGTAACATCAATGAAATTTGTAAGTAATTGGCCTTTATTAAGTCAGAGTGTAGTACATAATTCAATATTATATTACTACCTTTCTCACACTTTTCAGGGTGTATATTCCACGATTTTAATGCAATAACACAAGCCAACGTGTTTAGGATCCGATCATGGGCTGAAAACAATTCCTCATCTCCCCATGATCCATCCTCAAGTTGATTTTTTGCTATCCATTCTAGACTCGCTGGAAATTGAGGGGTGCCACTTCCATCAACATCTTCTACCAGAGCAACCCAAGCAGTGTCATAAGCAGACAAAGTTATCTCTCCATCTTCCAATGAACCCAATATTGATTTGACAGTGTCCACTCGCTTCTTGATCTCTTTTGCCACCAAAACCTTCTTTCAACAATGTTGTATTTGCAAAAAGAAACGGCATATGTAAAAAGAATAATTAAAAAAATTTCATCAAGAAAAGGCACAAAACAGAGAAGTGAGAAAGTTAAAGCACCCCAGTCTCTTGCTCCACTTCTATGTCATCCTCCACATTAATCTCAGGCAACTTTAACATTGCTACACCACCTTGAAATACGTCTGAATATTCTGCATAACCAACAACATAACATTGGTTCAACAAAAAGTAATTAATATTAAACTGTTTGATTAAAGTAAAAAAAATAATTAAAAAACTCTATCATACCTTGCGTTCGCGGTTTGGATATAGCTCTGCGTCTTATCTCTTGTTTGTCGTTAGTATCAAAGGACGCAGAACCTGTATATAAAACGAAACAAATATTTCACTAAATTACTTTAGTGGGTTGGAATTAAGTGCTCTCAGCTTGCAGTGAAAAACTGTTCCACTCTTGTTTTGATTCTTTTTATACTGTTTTGTTCTTTTGGGTGGACGAGCAGAAAACAAGAGACAACGCATCTAGCAACTTTAGTCCGCTTGACAGTGAAATCCTGAGCTGAAAGTTACAGAATAGGAACCTCTATGTTCTTAACGAAATTGATTAAAAAATATTAAGCTCCTATCAACACAGGAAGAAGCCATGCACATATGTCAGAAGAGAAGTATCACTAGTGAAAGAAAATAATATTTTGGCGAAGTTTATGCACCATTTGGCTTCTGCAGTTTTCCAGAAGATAAATTGAAAGTATTTGCACTTTCACATTCTTAGGTAATAGAGCATGTTTTCTGATCAGCAGAAACTCACAACTCAATTACAATCTTAAAAGAAAAAGAAAATCAAAGACAGACTAAGAAATCGGCAAAAACATTATTGTGGTGAGAAAAGTTGAATCGGCAAGAGAAGATGGTGCTTAAGAAGCGGGTATAAGAAATGAATTGGAGAAAGTATTGCATATATATAAGGGACTTACCAAGAGAGGATTTGGAGAAGTGAAGAAAAATAGAAGGGTAAGAAGATGATGGAAGAGGAAAATGGTTGAAAGAAGAGAAAGAGGGATGGTGACAGTGGATGGAGAAGGGAGAAACCATGGTGTGGTTGTGTTGATTCAAAATTGTTTGTGTTTGGCTTTGGAGAGAAAGGCAAAGGCAGAGTTTAAAAGGGAAGGGAGAGAGGCAAACAGACAAATGGTTGCCCAGGAGATTCCCGCTAATGGTTGCATGGCATCATCTAAAACTACACAATTAGGGGTACTCCTGTCCTTTTCCTATTATCACTTTTCAACCCCCAATGTAATGTTCTGCATGCATTACCACTGTAATTACTATTTCACTATTTTATATATTCATTAAATAGAAAATATTTATTTCTTGTCTTGCACACTTTTCTATGGTTTAAAAATCAGTATTTTTTTTTTTAACTTGGGAAATACAACAATCTTAAATTCGTCGTCATCGGAACACCTAATCGTTTAATATCTATTTTTAATATTTTGTATTACGATGAGTTATAAACTAATAATATAAAATCATTAATTAAAATAAAATGAGGTCAAACTTATATTAGGATGAAGAACTAGCAAAAACAACAATGCAGGTTAATTAAAATTTTATTTCACATCACATTATTACTTTTTTTCTATTCCCTTTATACTTCTTATTTCATTCCTTAGGAGAAAGATAATATTTATATCTACTTTTTCATTTACATCGTTTATTACATTTCCCACCTTGTTTCTAAATTGTATGAGGTATTTTCTAAATTGTATGAGGTATTTTTTCTAAGTTGTATGAGATATTGGATGAATATGTAATACGAAAGATTGTATACATGTATTGCATTATCCAAAAGAAATATTGAGGACAATGTACTTCAATCATTATAATTATAAATATACAAAATAAAATTGTAAAAGTTTAAAGTGTTTATCATATTTAAAATATATATAATTTTTTAATAAATATAAGTTATATGACAATGATGATGATTTACCTGTCTTTTATTACTTCTATTAATGGATTAAAAGTATAAGTTTGTGGAGGATTAGGTTAAGAAAAATTTGAACTTCTTATTTTATATTGTTGTCTTGAATAAATTAATTATATCATATTAATGGGGTGTGTTTCCAGTTGTATTATATTTTTTAACTTAAGAATTTGATTGATAATCTTGTTGATTATGAATTTAATAAACTAGTTATGATGGTTTGAAATTTGATTATTATATTTTTATAATTAGTAGTTAGAACTTAGGAATTAATATTTTTCTCTTTGGTAATGGTAGATTGTTGAATTGGAATGCTAAAATATAACAATTGCATTGATTTCAAATTTAGAAGATTTAGAACTCTGTGTTAAAATAAGTTAAAGTTCAAGTAAAAAGAATGTAAAGATGATAAGATATGAAAAATTAACTGGTGTTTGTTATTGGGCTAAGATTTTGCTTCTAATTGGAATTTGAAGTTTTCTACATTGATTTTAGTTCAACTTTTCAGTTTTGTTAGTTTTCTGACTTTTTGTATGATTTCTTTGACAAATAAAATTCACAGGTGGTGTGAAAAAGAAAAATCTTAAAAAAAATTATTAGAAAAACCCTGAATAGAATTCTTTGGAAGAGGACTTTTTTCTCATAATAATAGTGAAACATGAAAATTTGTTCAAGAAATTAGACCTAAAAATAGTGTCACATCCTAACCTAATATCGCTGAGTGGATTTGTAAGAAATTAATTTTTATTATCTATTCAAATAATTTTTGTGTTTTAAATAATTTTAACAATTATATGATTGAGTTTTATAAATACTACATATTTCAAGATTTAATTGATTTGTTTATTGAAAACTAAATATATTATAGAATGAGTTAATATTTAATGAATTGATGATTATTGATATTTACTAAAGAGATAATAACCTCCTATGTAAATAAAAGATGATGAAATGAGTAGATGATTCTCATGACATAAAATGACTAATGTGATTGTTGATGAATAGGGTAGTTATTTTCTTTTTTACCATCATAAAACATGGAATCACAAATTTGGGATATAAGAAATCAAACTTAACTATTTCAATTATAAAAAAATTATAAAAATTCGTGCATTTTATAGAATGGATGTAATAAAAACCAATTTCATTTTTATGAGTATCAAATTAGATCGAAATTGTAGTTTTAGTTTAATCTCAAATATTCAAATTTGATATAATTTTATGAAAATCATAGTTATATAAATTATTTTTTTTTTATCTTATGGAAACTTCGTTTCAATAGAGAATAGTGTTTAATTCATTATTAATGGTATTTTGAGAGAATTAATATAGTTCTTTAACAAATGGATAAAATATAACATGAATTATTGATTACAAGTTAACTTCTCCTTTATTTTTGTTTGATCTTTTCAAACTGTGATATCAACAAATTATATAGATAATCAACTATTTAAGATATACTAACATATATATATATATATATATATATATTGAAATCATGATTGTAATATTAAATATTTATAACAAGAGTTTTCTTATATTAAATTTTGAAAATGTTTTATTTTATATAACTCATTAGAAACCACAAAAAATTTGTGTATATATTTCTTTAATGATTAAATTTAAATACAATCTGGGTTTCAATAAACTTTAATTAATAGTAAAAAAATATGGAAGAAATGTAGTAACAAAATTGTGTTGACAACACTCTTTATACATCAAAAAAACATATTAAAAAGTATTTATTTTTTAAAGAACTGGTTTGTGCATTACTCCTAGCCAAGAGATGAGAAATGCTAAAATTAAGATTTATGAGATTGATATGTAAGCACATATGATTGGTATAGTACTTGTGAAAGAAATAACATGTGGAAGTTGTCTACCTCTAGCACCTGCATATGCATTATTATGGCACAAAATGGTACATGAAGGACTAAGACAAAAGTTAATTATTTATTAGAGTTTGGCCAAGTTGGAAGGAGCAAGTACATAGAAAAGTTTTTGTTGGTTAGATAAGAGAAGCATCAAATCTGTGGCTCGGGTAGAGATTCCAGGTTAGAGAGCAGTACTAGAAGCCGGAATGTACATTGTCGTCTCTGAATATCATCACTTCACCACCATCACAATCTTGTTGCTTTATGCTGTCCTTACTTCTTAAATAAAATAGCCCTACTCATTAGTGCTCATGGATATTCTTATCAAACACCTCATACATTCAAACTTATAATATTCCTCCTTTCATTCTCCAACTATATCTTTTCATTATTGGTTCAAATTTAGTGAGACATAATTTGTATGTGAGCATGGTCTTTACAAATACAAAATTGCACTAAGCTAATTCAACACTCCATATAGCCTGACATACACATGTTACATACACCAGTAGGGTGGGGGAAAAGGAAGACTAGGACTGTTGACAGGGCAAGTTGTGAGACTTTTTTTGGGGGCTCCAGTAACATATAAATCTACCATAATTATATTTAATTTAAGACTTTTTCTCATCTGGCTGTAAATTTTATTATTTTTTTCTTATTACTAATAGAAGGAAAACTAAACTAATTTCAACTATATATGCAACTTTTATTAGTGTTTTAATATTTTTAAATTCAATGTAATACTTTGTTTATATAATGGTTATCTTCATTGTTATAGAATATATTTAACACGAATATTTTGAGAAGTGTAGAATATTTTGGGGAGCGTAGAGTATAACAAATTACTCTAAATAGTTAATATGTACCTGAGGATTTATCAATATTTGTTGATATTTTCTACAGTGAAATGTGATGTGCAATTTATATAGGTTGTGAAATATAATGTGAAACTTTTATATATATTACACTTTTAAAATTTATATAATGTGAAATTTATATAAATTTCAAAATTATTAAGTAAGTTACTTCTAATATAAATTTCATATTAACACTTCTCTTTTTCTATATACGAGTTATTGAAAGAAAAAAAATATCAAGACATCAACTAATATTTATCATAATATTCTTTAATAGTATAATTGTAATATTTTAAAAATATGCTTAAATTTATATTTACCCCCATTCAAAGAATACACGTTTTAATATATATTAAGATAATAAAAAAAAGAGTTTTACACACGTTATAAATAATTCTAATGAACTTAACATTTCCTCACAACCTAATCCTCATAAAAGGACAATGTTTGTTGGAACTTTAAAAGAGGAAACATTTGACGGTATTGAAAGCTGAAACCATTTGTGTGGAACTCCGTATATAAATGGTAAAAGCTGCAAAAACCATTTTATAATATTTTTTATTTTTTATTATTTAAACTCTGTTTTCCTATATTTGAATAAGTGTGTATAACACCTTTATAATATATCTCTAGTTAATACATTCTTATAGTTTTTTTTTTTTAAAGAAAAAACTTTAAACGATATCAATTCTATTCTTAACTGAAAACAATATAATACAAACTCATGTAATTCTTAAACACAAATCGTATGTGAACATGATCTTTACAAATATAAAACACTTAGCTAATCACAAATTGTATGCGAACATGATCTTTACAAATATAAAACACTTAGCTAATTTAAGAATCCATGTCAGCTTGACATGTACAAGTAACATACAGGAGTAGGGTGGGGAGATAAAGAATAGGCAAGGACAAATGGAGAATGTTCTTTTGCATGTACATTAATAGTTATCTATTTCATTAATAACATAAAAATGTGCCATAATCACTCTGTTTTATTTTTTTATGACTTTAGAATATATATGAGTTGGACAATTTCTAAAGTATAGATTTTTTTTTTCTTTTCCTCTATTATTGATAAAGTAAGCTAATCTTTCACCTATAAACACGTTTAAATTAAATGTAACTACAAATGTTTTCTTTATATAAGATTTCAAACATTCAAAATGATACCATATGTGGTTTAAATTATATTTTAAATTTAGGTGATGATATTTGACACCATATTTTTTTTTTACATTCAAATTACGACTTTATAAGTTATTATTTTATTATAACATTTTTTATATTTGTTATTATTGTTTTAGTATAATATTTTATTATAAAAAATATCGCCAAATGAATGTAGGTAAAAAATTTAAAAGATATTTTTCTCTAAAATTTGAGAGATAAAAATATGAATATATATATATATATATATATATATATATTTTGAGTTATAGATTTTTATTATCTTAACTAATTATATTGTATGTCAAAATAAATATAAAATAAAAGTAAAATCTTTCCAATAATGTATACGGTGTTTATTAGTATTTAATATATTCAATTCTGCAAACACATTGTTAGTGTAATATTATCTAAACTATTATCACCTAAAATAAATAATTTATTATCAACAAGATGAAGTGTTATTAAAACATGTGAACTTTGTGCAGAATTTTTTTATTTTTCCAGAAAAAAATACCTCTCCAAACTACCCACGTCCAACAAGCCAAATATTGAGGGGCGGAATGCAAATATATATTAATAACAAAAATTTAAAAATCAACTATCATCATATTTAATTATATATGAAATTTCTATCTCTACTTATTAGTCAGAGGGTCTAGTATGAAACTTTCATAACATTCAAAGCAAGAGAAAATTAATTTAAACCAATCATACCTTTAAATATATAATAATAATAATAATAATAATAATAATAATAATAATAATAATACTTTTAAAAGCATGTAAAGTAAAAAAAAGACATAAACTTGGCATTAGTGATGGTTACTCGAGTTCACAAATTATGTCCAACTAATTATATCAAATTATGTATAAGTAATATTTATATCTCAAATGTATGATTACCTTTTACATCATAATATTTTTTTTTTCTATCTCAATGAATTTTTAAAACTCACCTTTCTTTATAAATGATCAATTATATTAACTTCAAGTTAAACTACTATGGAAACAAGAATAAATTTTAATAATTGATTATTTTAAATCCCTGTACCGGTTTTATTTTATTTTTTATCTCTCTTTCACACAATACAAAACAATAGAATTTTCAATTAGAAAAGCATTTTTTTTAGCACATGAAAATGAAATAAAAATTTAAAATGTCTATTTAAAAAAAAAGAAGTAATTGAATAATTTTAGTGTGTGTTTTTTCAAATTAATAATGATCCTAACGTAAAATTTGAACTCCCCCAGGCTTTCTCTAGTCCCATCAAGAAAAGGTTAAATTGTGTGTTGATGATTAGTGATGGATGCACGGGATTAACCCGGTCCAAGTGCCCATCATTTCCCCAATCTTTTCATACATTCATCTTCATAAGTGAATTCTTTTTGATGAATCCAATATTTTCTTTGATTAGATGGTAATGAAGATTATTTAAAATTACCTTCAAAAGTTGAACAAAATGATACGTTAAGGAGAATTTAGGGTCCACTATGAAAACCAAAGCAGATGCCGACAAGGTCCAACCGCCAAATAACAGAGGAAAACACAACACTATGGAAGAACCAAAACAACCCAAGTTTTGGATATTGTCAAACTTTCACTCAGCAACACACTTACTTCCCTCTTGTCGGCGTAGATAGTCTTCTTGGATGGCTATTAATTAATTTGGGCCTGCGTTAGGTGTTAAATCCAATCGTGTGAGAGAGTATCAGGGTCCCATTCATCACGCAATAAGGTTCAAATAATAATCCCAATAACCTCAATTAAAATATTCAAATATCTACTAAGATTTTGTTTGATTTTATAGGTAAAAGCTAATGTGAGAAAGTAATTATTACGTTACATTTCATAAACTGTGTATAGAACCATTACATGGATATCACTCTATGTTGAAGTTGAAACATTGAACTATACAAGCTTTTAAAAAAAATCAAACTACTATTCTCAGTCCATCATATGATCTTTTTCGTTGAAAAGACAGCCTAATCTGATTTTAATAATGCTTTGAATATGAAAAGTTGCTGCTTTTGGCACTGAAGTCTTATCTTGGTTCTATTCACTGACAACCGCAATGGCTTCTCTATTCAGAGAAAAGTTTTAGGCCCTTACGTTGAATATGTTCTAGAATGTAGGTTATATTATCTTTTATGAGAAGATTATACAGTTTAATCAGTTTTATGATAATGTCATGTATAATCTTTGTGGTTGGTGAAATACTTTTGATATAAAAAATATCTGTTTTTAGGTCAGAACAACTTGTTGTGGTGTTTCCCCATCACCTCAACTGAATCCATACACATTTAGACAAATCTCTTGCATGCATAATGAATTCAAATAATACTGAGCAACGTAATCAATTGATAGGTGGATGAGGTGATGATTTCAAGATCAATTGCATGCATTCACATGATACAAATACCAAGTCAACAATAAAGCAGAGACGCTCTCCCACACCACACTCAGACCTGTTCATTATCAGAAAACCATAAATCACATTTTAGGGGCAGGGTAAAGAATTAAATGTGTATTTTACTTTTTCAAAATTTACACAGATATGTTTACTTGTACACTCAAAAACAATAACACAGAGCGTCTGAAGAATAGTAATAAACACTAAACAAGAGAAGAAAAAAATTATATATGCCCATGTAAAAATATTAATAATATTTATAAGAATATATTTCAAAATTAAAGATATTAATAAATTTTTACTGTTTAAATATTATTAAACTCATCTTTAATTTTCATATCATTATAAAAAATCAATAAAAAAATAATTCCATTATAATTATTTATACTCTCTAAATCAATATAATATTGATTGCGATCAATAAAGGAAACAAAACATTTGTCATACTATTTTTTTTTAATGAAGAAAAATAAAATAGAATACTTGAACAATGAGAACTACAAAAGAAACATACAATTGTTTTTATAAGTAAACTATGATAAATAAATAAAAATCATTTTATGAAAAAAATAATTATCTGAAATTAAAATACCAGATTCATGAAAAAAAAAAGTGTAAAAACCTAAAGGATAAGGTCAAACTCCTAGGCATTCATGTGTCTCATCACTCTCCTTATCACCAAAGATGTCATTAATGTGAGCTAAGCTTAATTGGTTAGTTCTTTGTGTTCTCTAGAAATTACTCTCAATCATTTGTTGACATTTGGATGGTGTTTGCAGAAACCTTCTAGATGGGGTTTTACTGTATATTTTGCATGCATTAGAGGGGTTTTATGAAAAAATGCAGGACCACACACTCTGCAAGGGAACACAGTGTCTGCACATAAATATAAATGAAAAAGATTATGTCTCAATACTAATAATACTATTTACATTTACTTTCAATTGATTTTAAATCTAGTTTATAACTCGTTTTAATAATTATCTACTTTGATAGACTTATCCAAGTTTTAGTAATTGCTTAGAGAGTTATCTACTAACTTGAGATGATGTTGGACAATTGTACATGTAATTTTAAAAGTAAATTTTGGCCTTAAACTAAAGTATGCAAAGGATCTGTAATGTAACCGCCAACCCCAATAGAAATTAATGCATTCACAAATCTATTCAATGTGATTGAGACTAGAAGATATCTATATCTCTTTAACTCTGTTTAGCTGTGCTAATACCTAGGTTGTAAATGACAAGTCCAACAATCTTTGTTCAACTTGTTACGTTGAGTCTTGCACCATCAAAAGCTAGGGAATCCAATTGGATATTGTGCTGATCAAGATGAAAGGTTATTGGTGTATGCATGCATGCATGCCATTGAAATCACATGAGGATACTTGATAAGATTCTCCTTGCTGGTGCCATTTCTACTGAAATTTCAAAGGGTGGTATTTAGCATTGATAACAGAAAAATTAAAAAGTTAATAGTGAAGTTGACTTAGTATGTCACTATAAAATTTCTGTATGGAAAGGGACCATCATAATTAACACCCCAGCCTGTCACACAAATTAACCTGCTGTTATTTTTTTGAAGTTCAACCCCTTGCTTTAACCTAGAAAGCAAGATAACTGGCTCCTTATCAATGCTTTATTGATCTTGGTGCAGGTCTTTGTCCACAACTGCAGAGTCTCTAGATTGGTTCATCCGGAGGCAAATAGCATTGGATGGTGCAAAAAGTTTGCAGTTTCACAACATACATATTTGTTCTTATCCTTTATCTTCTTTTACTGTACTAAACTTATAAATACAGTTTTATAGTAAATAAATTTATATTAAGTGTATTTCTCTTTTAGGTTTTGTTTGGTGGAGGAAGTAAATTTATAGATTGTATGTGTATTATAGGATTGTTTGGATTAATAGATAGATGGTAAGAATTAAAGAGATTTGAGAATATTGGTTATGAAAGTTTGAGAATAATTTGATAGATGTTATAGATTTATTTTAATTCTTTTAATTAATATATTTTTGAAATTACTAATTGATCATTGTAGATAATGAAAATCTTAAACCCACTTAAAGGGGTATTTTGTAATTTCCAAAGTTATATTTTGTAATTTTTAACTCATTTATGAGGACTATTTCGTAATTTCAAGTTACACTCCTTCAAATCTCTTCCCATCATCAAATGTACCATCCTGCAAATCCCTCCTCATTCATCCCCTCAAATTAAGTCAACCAAATAGCCTTTATTCTCCTAAATCCGTCATCTTGTATAATAAATCTATCAAAATTGGTTCAACTAAACAGACGCTTAATGTAGGTTAAACTTTTCTTGTATATTATTTGTAAATATTTTATTAATTAACACCGGAAATACAGGCACCTAATAAAAAAGAAAAAAAAATATAATTCAAACATTAATTATTAAAATAAAATGAAATGATTTTGTTTAAAGTTTATAAAACAAATGTTGAACATAAAAAGCTATAAAACTAATTTTTTAATTAATTTTAATAATTTTATAATTATATAATAGCAGTAATTACATTTTTTTCATCAAAGTAAAAAAAAGTAAAATTAGTGTGTGTATTATATAAATAATAAATTGTTTTAATTTTTATTGATAGTTTTTTTAAACAAGTTTTTATACATAAGAGAAATTTATAGTCTGGAAATTTTTATTTAACTCATGAGAAATAGGAAATAATGTTTTCTGTAATGATTTTTTTGTCAATTTTTTTACAAAAATATTCCTATAAATATGTGTGAATCTAATATAAAAAAAATTATAATAACAAAATAAATTACTCTTATTAAATTACTCAATATAAAAAATATTTACAAAACGTTTTACTAACCAAACAAAATTTATTCATTCTTAACCATTATAATTTGAAGAATTTGTGATTTTTGGCTATAATTTTTTTTCAGTACCAAGCTCCTCTGAATGTAGGAAAAAAAAAAGAAGAAGATAAATTCAGTTATTATTTTTTGAAAATAAAAAAAAAATGTAATTATCAGTTTAACATTTCTATTTTTAAAAGATCTTGCTTATCAAATATAAAATAATTTTATATAAATATATTATATTTCTTACATTATAAAAGTTAATCTAAAATTATTTATTTTTTAAAAATTTTCCTATTTATTCTATATTATAATTTATTTACATGTAAAAATATAAATAATTTTAACATTTTCCTGTAAATAAAAGCTAACAGTTTAATACATATTTATAATATTTTACAGTATTACTTAAATTTTACTCCAACAAAAAATTACAAGTGTTTTTATTAAAATATACAAAATCATAGTTCTTGTAAAACCCTTAACATCATTCCAATAAATTATAAATAATAAATTAATTAGATATAAACAGATAGTCTCGTCTTGAATAACAAAATATATATATAATAAAAATATAATCTAAGTTCATGATTGTTTCACAAAGTTTAACAAAAAAATTTGTTTGTCCAAATAAAAATTGGATTACCAGTATGGTAGTCTAATATAGGATGAGCTCAAGGAGGGGAATATTATTAGCATTGTTTTTGCATTACAGGATTTTTTTTTTCACCTTCAGATGATAAGTAAAAGATAAAAATATCCTTAATTTTCATAGTTTTTTTATATTATTGTTTTTGCTTGTCTTATTTTTCACTATTCCTCTGATGCTGGTTTTATATTTTCTATATTTTATTTTATTTAATCAGACAAAATCAATATATTACATTGAATAAAACACTTTCAATCTTTTATAATAAAGCTATTTTCAATCTTTTATAATAAAGCTATGTAAGTAATATATTGATTTTCTTCCCCAATAACAAGTTCAATGTTATAACATATCTTTTGTAATGATCAAGACTGGTAAGTCCATCGATCCATAGAAGATTTAGTGGCTACTGCAACACCTGCTTCTTCAGGTGGAACTCCAGGTTAAGGAGCTACTCAGAATGATGCCAAAATATTATTACTTTTGGTTTCATAGTCAGACGTATAATAAGTTAGTTTATAACCTTTAATACCAACTTTCAACCCAACATTTGCTTTAGTCTTTGTTTGTAGTGATATAAATCCCTCCATACAACTCATGAATTAAGAATTCTCGAAAGAATAAAGTCTACTCGATATGACTTAGGAGTTAGTGAAATCTTTTGCAAAAATCAACTAATATTATCAATTAATCTCAAAGGTTGTTATTATTAAATTAAGTGATGGTATTTGATTTGTCAAATACATCATTATTGTATTCTATGTTATTATTTTGATGGTTAGGTGACCATCATGTGCATTACAAATTTGATGTGACAATCATGTGATTTTCAAGTAGATTATATTTTGTCTCTTATCCTTTTACAAAACTTATAATTAGTTCCTTGACTTATTTTCTTATTATTTTGAGTTCCTTGATAGTGTTTTCTTCATCTTATCTTTTGAAAATAAGCTCATAGAGACTGAGACCGAACTAATTGACCCACTACACACTTAGAGCAATAACTTATATTACCAATGGTCTCAACGTAGAGTGTTTCTCACCGCACCTTCATGATTTTCTCTTGCACTCTATTAAGGAAAAACTATCATTCTACCTTTAATGAAAATAAATAAATAAATTGTCATACACCCTTTTTTATTCGAGGTTATTATAGATTGTACAATTTAAATTACAAAAATTGTATTTTGGACTTTTGTATTGCAAATTGTACAATCTATAATAAATTTTTGGATTGTGTTTCAAACTATAATTGGTTTTTGGATTATAGAATACAAATCCTTATTTTCAAATTATACAATCCAAAATATAAATAATTACAAATTTAGAAAAGCATTTTCAAAAGTATGGATGTGTAAAAGGAAATTTTATGGAGGTGAAGTGAAGAAAAAACCCACAACCCATTCACATGACATTGATACCACTTTATAGACTTTCACTTCCTGCACTATATCACGTTATGACCTACACCATATCAATAATGTGAAAAGACTAAGATGTCTCTGTTAACCTTTTTCGGCAAGTGTACCGAGTCAAAAGTAATATAAAAGTAATATAGATTTATAAAGTAAGGATGTCGATCCCACAGAGAACAATTTTGCTATTAAGTCTCAAATTCACGACTCACTAACCAAATAAAAGTTTCAAGATGGTTTTATTATAATTTGAATTAATAAGCAATAAAGACAATTAAAGAATAAATAACGATTATAAAAAGGAGTTTGTACGATCTATAAGGACTCTAGGATTGAACTTCATCTATCACCCTCATTCATATTTTGAATTTGATAATAAAGTACAATATTAGTAACTACTCACTATTGATGCACATATAATAATCATTCACACTGATTTTTCTGATATGAAATTCATAAGGTAATTTCCTAAACACTAATCTCTTAGCTATTTAGTAAATTACCCAACATTAAAAACAAATGTTATAGCAATCAATATACTGAAACTTATCCCTAGTATTCCAATATATTGAGTATTTTCATCTAAGTCAGAAACTCAAAAATACTTCCCAGTTAAATTCAAGAATCAAAATCAAGACTCTATTGATCAGATAAAATCTAGCATTAAGTGTAAGATGAAAATACCAATAGAGTAGAACCTGAATATTATATTTAAAATCACCAAAATACAAATGAGTTCAAAAGATTACATTCAATTCCAAAGATGAAGATTTAGCTACTCATGGTAGCCATTACAACTCAAGCAAAGAAAGATTGCAGAGAAGAAGAAGAATAATGAAATTGCTCTCGTTCTTGATGGTGGCTCTCCTTCCTCCAGATCCAGATGCTTCACAAAACCCTAAAAATCTCCTTTTAAACTCAGTTTTTGGCCTAGGTTAAGTGACTTTTCTCTTGGGATTTTTTTTTATTTTAAACTATTTATTTCTTTTCTTCATGAATCTTCCAATCTATCATTTTCTTCATTCTTTTATACTTAAAATTTCACAATAATTGAGATTAAATGATTTCCTTTAACTCAGGACTCAAAACATAAATTTAGATCCAAAAACTCTAAATTAGGAGTAATTACTAATTACTATTTTAAATAACACTTAAACTCACAAGTACTCAATCTTTTTCATGTATAAAAACACTTAAAATTTGCACTTATTAATCTCTAAGATTGTATACTTAAAAAATAGGGTTTTCTTCACCTTCACCGTGCACGTTCACTTGTCGCCACTACTAGTGGGTTTTTCCTAGAAGGTTATGTTGGTGGAGATTTTACAATTGTGTGTGTGGTTGGTGATGGTTTTTGGTGGTGTTTGACATAAATTTTGGTGGAACTCCATCCATTGCATGTGAATTTTTGTGTTTATTTATGTTTTGGAATGGTAACTCGATTTTCAGAAATCACCTATCCCCCATTAGACTACTAATATAGGCATAATCAAGAGCACCTTTCATTCTTTGTTATGCCACATTGAATCTGCCCATACAAGCCTTTCTAAAGACACATTGCTCACAAAATTCAATTTAGTAACTTTGTCACAATCAAACAAGTATTGCTTCTACAACTTAACTAAGTTTTTCTAACTAATATGACCTAGCCTTCTATGTCATAACTCAGTTTTGAACAAGGCCATTTGCTTAGAAGTAGATGTTGAGTTAGGTACTATCACACCTTGCAATGAATATATGCCATTTTTCCTCACACCCTTCATCACTTTCAATCATCCCATGTAACCTTTAAATACATACTTTTTTCAGCCCACTGATAGATGATGGATTTCTATTCAAGTTAGGTATAAACCTAACTTGATCATGCAAAACTTTTATTCCATCATGAAAATGTAACTTAATTCTAGCAATCGTAGTTATATTACAAGACTTGTTATCATTAAGAAGAATTGAACCTCTTTCAAACTTTGTAAACTCCTATAACCTTTGTTAGTTAAGTGTCATATGGAATAATCATTTAAAATCTATTATCCACTCAACATCATCAGAACTACTAAACACCACTAGGAACTTCAATGATTCATAATTGTCTTCAATAAGAGATGTTTAACCTATCTTCAACATAGATTATCTATTAGACCCAAATGGTCTGCTAGGTCCAAATAACCAGTTAAAGTGCTTAGCCTTATTTTTCCTATTAGGATAAAATCTCCTTGTGTATCTTTCCTTCTTACAATGATATTATCTAATGTTAAACACATTACCTCTACTACCATTTCTAGGCCTCGATTTCAACCTCTTTCCATTTTTATTCTCATTGATAAATGTTATTCCCCTTATTACAAGATCATCTCTACTATTGGACATTTTCACATCAAATTTATCATTCAACTCTTTCTAGCTAAGACCCACTTGAACTTTTTCAAGAGAGAGGGAGTTTCCTTTTCACACGACAAGGTCTCCTTGAAGTTTTCATGTATCTTAGACAATGAACATAACAACAATGCGTAATTATCATCGATTTATACGTCAATATTCTCTAGATAGAGAATCAACTTGTTGAACTCATTCAAACATTCTTTAATTTCCTTATTACTACCCATCTTTACCTATTTCAAATATAGATGATTGAATATATACTTCTTCGTATGCAAGCTTTGTTTAGACTATCTATCACGTCTTTGCTTCCAGGACTTGTCTTAACACCTTATACCAAGGTTAAGGAAATTGCACTATGAGCTTCCCCAACAATGTTTTTTTATCTTTTTTGTTACGACCAGGGTCACGACGAGGAAGAAATATTTTTCAAAAAAATAAAAGAGTTGCCACCATAGTTTATTAATGAAAACTGTGGAAAAATCAGAAAAGGAATAGTCCACGAAAATATATTAGGGTCCAAGAGTCAGTTACGTGTAAAAAAGGTATTAGCGCCCTACAACGTCCGTCTTAAGACGATACCTCTAATTAATTGAGGAAAATGAATGTGGTTTTTTAAAATATTTGTTTTTTTCCCAAAAAGGAAACAAAAGTTCAAGTAAAAAACAAATAAAATATTTTTTTAATTTTTTTGGTCTAACAATGATTGAATTTGCTCCTTTGTATTTCCATTATCAGGGATCACATAGTTCTAAGTAGAAAACTGTTTGTTTGAAAAAGTGAATCCGACAAGGATTGACTTTACTTTTACGTATTTTCATTCATGATGAAAAATCAGGGATCATGTAGTTCTAATTGTTTATTGTTGCATTGATACTCTTTTAATTTTTTAAATATTCATATTTTTAAGATTTTACAATTTTTAGAGTATACGATAATGTGAACGATCAGAGATAGTGTAAATCATAAATTGATATTGTAGGTTGTTTATGTGTTATTTAGATAAAAATATTCTTTAAAACATTTTTTGAAAAGGTGAGTGTATATATAAAAGAGGTGGCAAAAAGCAAAATTGTTAGGTTAATTTAGTGAGGCCAAGCTTTTTAAACAAGGGGTGTGGTATGAAAATGAGTTGTGTAAATAGCAAAGCTGCTAGGTTAGTTTAATGAGTCCAGGCTTTTTAAACAATTGGGTGTAGTATGAAAAGGAGGTGGGCAAATAATAAAGTTGTTAGATTAGTTTAATGCGCCAAAGTTTTCTAAACAATATGATGGGGTATAAAACAAGATGTGCAAATATAATAGTTGTTGGGTTAGTATGGACTTTTTCAACAATGGGGTGTTATAAAATAGGATACGCAAATAATAAAGTTGTTTGGTCGGCTTAACAAGTTCAAACTTTTTAAAGAATGAAATGTGATATAAAAACAAGGTATGCAAACAACAAAATTGCTAAGTAACTTTAATGAACTCAATTTTTAAAGAATAGGATTTGCATATAAAATGAAGTGGGCAAATAGAAAAGTTTCTGGATGGACTACTTCTTTTTGCACCTCCAAGCCTTCTTGAGGCACCCCATAATTTTAAAAAATTCCAAACTTACCCTTTATGGAATGACGAATTTAACCTTGAGGTTTAAGAAGGAATACAAAAGTAAATATGGAGTTGGTTGGGTATAGCTGTGCAGAAATTGGAAGCGTGAAGGTGACGGTGAGGTGTAGTGGCTGATTGGTGGCGTTATGTGGCGGTGGGCGCTCTTCGCGGCAGCGGACGAATGCGAATGCGGCGACGTGACGGAGCAATGATGGCAAAATGAGTTGCAGAACAGACCATTATGTAACTGTGCTACGGATCTGTAGCACAGTTGCGGAATGGTCCGTCCCGCAACTCATATTTTCTACGAAATGAGTTGCGAAACGGAGCATTCGGTAACTGTCCTCCAGATCCGTAGCACAGTTGCAGAATGCTTCGTTCTACAACTCATTTCGTACGAGACGCAACCCATCCCGAAATCGCAACCGCACCAAATCGCCCCAAATACTCTACAAATCCAAAAATATATCATACATACCTCAAATAATCCTCAAATGCATTGCTATTGAAGGTTGACGGAATAAAAATGGCCAAAAAAATGCATGACGAAACGGTGGTCGTGCTTGGAGGTGGCGCCGCAGAAGTGAAATGAGGAGAGGTTCGTAGAGAAGTAAATATGAAGGTTTTAGGATAAAATGGCATTTTGGTCTTCACAATACTATTTTAAGGGTATTTTAGTTCAAATTTATAAGTTTGAAGGTGTCCCAAGATATGCTTGGAGGTGCAGGAAGAAGCAGTCTTTTGGATGAGATTAATTAGCCCATGTTTTTTTAAGCCCATAAAATTCGGGTTGGGAATAGCCTAACAAGGACGAATTCTTCCTCCAACTCCGTAGTTTCTTGGGGCACCTCCATATATTTAAAAAATTTTCAAACTGTCCCTCATATTTTATCGCGTAAACAAGTATACCCTTCCCAACCTTAAACCTCCGCACCTGCACACCTCCATACGTTTTT